>C687J35504_10001379_pt1 | contig 17002 bp, 18 predicted proteins | sample RifCSPhighO2_02_FD_35504 | JGI IMG/M metagenome (IMG submission 35504) | reverse complement strand
TGGTCTTCGCCGCAAGTTTTGCGGTCGAGGAACTCCAGAGTTGGCCGAAGGCGCTGATGGAGGCCCGGACGGTGGTTTATGGGCAGATTTTGCTCGGGATAAGTCTCGGGTGGGCGAGTAGGGTATGGAAAAAGCGGTTGGCCCTCGTTGTCTTTTTGGCGATAGGGGTTTCTGTCTGTGGATTTGCATGGGCACTCTCGGCTTTGCCACTGGACAGATTCGGGTTGTGCTTTTGGGGGATACTTCTGTATGTTTTGATGGGGGGAATAATCCTCGCCAAGTTTATACAGGAGACATTTCCTCGTTACCACCCATTGCCGCCGAAGGTGACTGGAAACCCGTCGCTCAATTAGGAGAAAAGGTTGGAAGCGAACCTAAAAAACTTTCATCGGCCGCGATTGTTACGGCGTCATCACCAACGAGACTGGTGCGTAATTTGCTTCGGGGAAGCTCCGAAGGGCCTGACGAGCCGAAACTGTTACGATGCTATGTATTAAATATATAGCGAAGCGGGACGGTTTGATTATGTCCGTGCATGGCAGTTACGAGTCTGCAAGCCAGAAGGTTTGCGATTCGGAACGTCGTGATCGAGAGGACATGGTCAAGTCACAGTACGCAATATGTCGGGCCATTGTTTGGTGTATGCCAAACTGGATCGACAAGTTGCTCAAGTGACTCGTCCTGACCGGAAGCTGTTCAGCCGGAATAAATAAAGAAACAGCGCTTGAGAAAGTAGTTAAAAACTCCTAGTTGAGTACATCTAGAAAAAATGCTCACCGAAATTAAATTATCGGTGTTCTGTTTCGGAATGTGCATTCCGACTGATGAGCTTTAAAGAGCGAAACAGAATGTTCTTTTATAAAAGTATTCACAGCGCTTTGCGCCTGATCATTTCGGGACCAGAGCGCTATGAATACTAAAATTATTGAAGCTCGAGAGGCCGTACGCGTCTTATGGGAGACATATTCTGAATTAAAACAGGGATTTTTGGATCCCAACACTCTTCGGCGGAGATCGCCTCTACTGCTCGGACGAAGCGGCAGTTGTCGAAGTTGATGGGAAAATCGTGGCTTTGGCCACAATCGCGCCGGAAGGAGAAATGACATCCGGTGAACCGACTATTGTCGGCCTTTACACCGTCCGCTCTTGCCGATATCGTGGATATGGTAAGATTGTGCTTGAGGCTGCGATTCGTCGCAGTTTAGAGCGCGGATTTCCCAAAATCCGTATTGATGTACTCACACCGAAGGCGATGAAACTTGTGCAGTCTCTTTCGGAGGAATTGCTGTCCGTTTTGGCTGTGCATGACCAGTCGATGTTTGGTGGATTTCTTGAATAGAAAGCCTTAAAGAAGAAAGGAGGTGAAAAAATGACGGCTCAAGAGTATGAGTCGTTTGTGTCTGTAGCGGAGAGGTTCGCCAAAGATGGTGAATACCCATTGCAGACCATTCGGCGGGTCTTACTCTCAGGGGAGTTTAGGGAAGTTCGGTATCGAGACATAAGTCCGAGAGGTCTGGTGTTTCTGGGGGAACTCCTTGGTCTTGAAGTGACGTCTGCGCCTCGAGGAATGTCGAGGTGGCAGATTACTTTCAAGGAAAAGGGTAAGTAACTGCGGCTTCGGCACGCGGGGCAGAGCGACTGCCTGGCAACAGAATCGTCGCAAGAGAATTTTCATCCCGTTAGAGGCTGCGCTCGTCGGCCTACCTCTGACGGGATTCATCAAAAGCCCAGAATCAATCTGGGCTTTGTCGTTTTTGTTTCCACGAAAAAGTATATATTCTGATGTTCTTGAGAATGTCAGAATATACTAACGGTTATAATTCTATTTCAAATATACTCCTTGTTTCATACTACGGCCAAGTTTTGCAGGAGAGAAATGGAAGCGCGGTTTTTGCGAAGCGCTTTTGATGCTTCAAGCACTTCAATAAGCACTGGTTGTTCGCTTTTGGAGAAGTGCACGATAAGGTTGCCCATTTCTTGCGCATAGGCGACGGGTGTTTTTTTGTCCGCTTCCATTGAGAGTACGTCGGCTTCGCGATTGTATGTGATTTTTATATTATTTTTTTTCATATTGCGATTTTCTACCCGGGTAGAATGTGATGACCTTTAAGATATCTCGCTCAATTTTGTACACGACTCGCAATACACGAGTTCGATCAAATGGTTGTTGGGCGATCCGAAGCGGTTCTCTGCTCTGGTCAGTTCGTTCTGGTTTTAGTACGGTATTAATGACTTTTTGTTTTGAAACTGGAACACTGTGTTGTTTAAGAACCTCAAATTTTTACAGAGCGTGCTTCGTAAAGAGGATTCTCATTAATCATACTATTATCACAAAGGGATTTTTGGCAAAATCCACTTCGTTGTCTCTAAACCCCAATGGGGGTTTACGGCACTTCTTTCCAATCGGTAATTATGTAACCACCAGAAGGCCCGGCAGTGAAAAGCAAGCTGGCAAGACCGCTTTTATACTCAACCACGGCACTATTCGAAAGCGTCAACTTGTATGACGTCACTTCCCGCAAACTAATACTGTTTGCGAGAGAAATTAAACCGTGAGGCGCATACACGAGTACTTCACCAGAAATATTATTCGAGATCGTCATGGCTTGGTTACCACCACCATTTTCTGCATCATTGTTCATAGAAACAAGAAGAATATACGAATTGGAACCGGCCCCAGAAAAAGTCACGCTATTTGAAATATTTATCTTGCTTCCGCTAGAACGATTTGATGATTTGTCGGCAATGATAGCGACTGACTTACCAGACAGCGAAGCGTCGACAGAAATATCGGCACTGTTTGATAAATTAATCGTACCAGTCACCCACACCGGACCGGCAAGTGTAATATCCGCAATGTTTGAAATGTTAAGGTCGCAAGGAATTTTAATCGGCCCAAGAGTGACAGCCCCAGAACTTACATTGTACGAGCCACCACTACACGTAGCCGTGCCCCCTGCCGCCGCATCACTCTCCCACTCAAATATGTCCGAGTCTGGAATGGGCATCGAGCTTGTCGCCTGATCGGCACTTGCTGGATATGAGGTTCCTAAAACAGTACTACCGGAAATACTTTGGTAATAGGCATTTTTATCCGCGGTTGAATTAGAAATCGTGTGCGCATAAATTGAACTCGTGGCATGCATGCCTGAAACAGACCCCATCGGACCAGCAGAAATAATATCACCCAAAACCATGTTGCCGCTTCCAGAAATTGGTCCGTTGGAAAACAAATTGCCTTTAATACTTGAACTATTGGCAAAAGTAACACCACCTTTGTCTGTCTGTACGCCATAGTGAAACGACGCACTATCACCAGAGGAAAGGCTGGTTTGCACTTTTCGGCGAGCATCGGATTTGTTTCCCGTTGACACAATTGTCACCACCCCAGAAACCGTCGTTGACGTGGCATACGCAGTATCAGAACCGATAGTCAAATACTCTATCGAATCTACCGCCAAACCTGTTTTGTACCGATACGTCATATCTTCAGAAAGGCTCTCCGCGAGAACGTAACTTTGTTTTGACGTTTGTAATTGGCGCGCCAACGCCGCCTCCTTGAGAACGGGTGTTACCGTGCCAAAAACCAGCGTCATGGTAATACCAAGAAAGAAAATAACCGCTGTAACCATAGCCTGCCCACCACGGGTAGATGATGGATTTTGGAATCTGGAAGTTAAAAAAGGTGGCAATCCCCAGTGGTTTGCATCTTCGTTTTTTATGCTTTCTATATTTTTGTTCATAATTCTTAATTCCTGAATCTTAGTTCTTGCCCGCCCGAACCCAGCCCGACAAGGTCATTCTGGCGGGGACTGATATCGTTCAGTCGGGCGGGAATCCTGCTTCCTGAATCTACCCCTCATCTATTCTTGTACGATCCCCGGAGTACTGCCGTTGAATAGAATTTCTCCTCGCGATACGTTGTTGAGGTACCGCTTGCGAGCCACAATTCCACTGTCACCGCCTCGGTGGTGGTCGTACTCACTGAATAGAAAATAAGCCGCGTAACTTTGGTCGTCGAAGCGATAAGCGACCCCTTATCAACTCCGCCTTCGCTCACTCGAAGCAGACCATTTGAAACAGAAAATGTGAGCACCGTACTTGCGCCCCCCGCGTCATATGTATTAAGAGCGAGCGCTGGCGAAGTGGTTGTCGCAAGCGTGCTTTGTGCTACGTTGATACTATCAGCCAACTTAATTTCATTAGAAATTCGCTCGAGCGCGGTAAACGCGGAGAGATCAATGTCTTTAGAAACTTTGAGCGAGCGGTAGGTAGTGGTCAAATTGATAAGTATCACGATAACCGCGGTCAAAATCACCGAAAGAAGACCGACATAAACAATCATTTCAACAAGTGAAAATCCTTGGGAGGAGCGTGCTGTTTTTATTTTAAGAATATCCTTCATGTCAAAAAAGTTTAGTGAGATACCCCACAAGCTGTTTTGTGGTTGTCGCACCTTTATACAGCCACGAAACGGAAACTGTAATTTTTTTAGTATCGGGATCAAGTGTCCCGCCACTTGAGACAATATCCTTTGAAACGCTTCGGTTCACGGCGCTAACAACCACAATTCGATCAAAAATACCGTTTATCAATACCCCACTCGTGGCAGTAGACCACTTTTTAGCCCCAGCATCAAAAGAAAGATAGTAAGTAGTACCAAGCGACAACCCTGAAATTGAACCCCAGTTTTGATCGCGAATAAGCCGCATCACTTCCATACCCTCATCTTCGAGAAAGGCCGCTTGGATAGGGCGGGGCGCGACAAGCGAGGCGTTAACATAGAGAGCGTATGTCATAAGCAGGCCAACGCCGGCAAGAGAAAGAATCGAGGCGCCAACAATCACCTCTATAAGTCCTATGCCTTTTTTATGTTTACCCCGAGACATATCTACTTGGTGTCAATAATACCGGTCGAATTGATAAAAACTGTTTTTTTTGTGCTCGCCGAAGAGGTAAGAGCCACGTCAAGTGAACCAAAATTGAGAGTAGTGCCTTTAAGTTTGTCGAACACGACATCAGCGCCGCCGCCATTAAAAGAGATGGAGTTTAGGCTAACTGCCGAACTTAATGGGTACACCACATTACCAGCCGCACCTCCAACATAAGCACTTCCGGCAAAGCGGATGATTTGGTTTGAAAGGAAATGTACACCGTACACATTGCCACCTTGGCCAGAAAGCGTGAGTGATCGCGCTTCTTCAAGAATAGCGACAACCTGGCGCGTTTCTGCTTCAAGCAACTGGCGATTCTTGAAGCCCGAGACCGAATAAAAAACTAAACCAGAGAGAATGACGATGATGCCAAGTACCGCAAGCATTTCAATCAACGTAAAACCTTTCCGGTAATTCCTTTTCATCTTAGAAACTGCTAGATGCTGTTAACGAGCGAGTAAATCGGACTGATAACTGAAACTGCAAAAACCCCAACGGCCGCGCCGACCATGATCATAAGCACCGGTTCGATTATCGTCGAAAGATTTTTGGTAGTTTGATCAATTTCCTTTTCATAAAAAGTTGCCACGCCATCAAGCGTCTCGCCAAGTTTGCCCGTTTCCTCTCCAACACTAATCATTTCGCCGACAAACACCGGGTAGAGTTCGGTATGACTTGAAAACACTGATGAGATGGGCTCACCCTTTTGAATTTTTGTTTTTGCCTCATCCAAAACATCGCGGTAGTAGCTGTTTTGCACCACTTCACTGGTAATCTCGAGGCTACGCACCACATCGACTCCGGAGGTTACGAGTGAGGCGAAGGTTCGGGCGGTGCGGGCAGAATTGGCCTGCACCACGATTTTCTTAAAAACTGGCAAACGAAGAAGCACGAAGTCACGCATACGTCCGCCGATTCGCGTGCGCAAACCAAAAAAAAGTGCGGCGGCAGAGGCAATAATCACGGCTGGGAAAATGATGTAGTGATTTAAAAGAAAAGAACTGACACCCAAAATGACCCGAGTCGGTAGCGGCAGAGGCACATTAAGCTCTTTGAAGGTAGCGGTAAGTTGTGGAATAACAAAAATAAGCATGAGAATCGCGATCACAACAATGAGCGCGATAATAATAGCCGGATACATAAGCGCCCCGAGGATTTTTTTCTGCAGTTCATACGAATCATTCATTTGGCGCGCCACAAGTTTGAAGGCATTGGCAATCGCGCCACTCTGCTCTCCCGCTTTAACCATGGAAACAAAAAGTGATGAGAAGGTTTGGGGAAAAGCGGCGAGCGCGGCGGAAAGTTCTTCCCCGCGGCTCACCCGATCACCGACTTCTTTAATTGTTTGCTTAAATTTTTTCTTATCGGTTTCGCGCTCAAGAATGGAAAGCGCGCGCGACACCGAGAGACCAGCCTCAATCATCGCGCCAAGGTTTTTGGCAAAAATAATCTTGTCGTGCATTTTCACACGTCCGAATATATTTATTGAAAACGAATGAGGTTTGACTTCCTTGGCAAAAACAATGGTCTCCCCTTCGGCTTTGAGATCGCGGGATAGCGAAAATTTGTCCGGAGCTTCTCGAAGCCCCTCATATGATTCGCCGCTTTGCCGCAATGCTTTAAATGAAAACTGCATGGGAAATTATGAAACATGAAACATATAACATAAAACATGAGGAGGGAGATAAGCAGGGATTTCCCCTTTCCTAATGTTCCATGTTGTATGTTTTGTGTTTTGTGTTATATGTTTCATGTTATATCTTTTTCCTCACTCCGACACCACTCGAAGCACTTCTTCGATCGTCGTTACGCCCTGCACGGCCTTAAAAATACCGTCCTCTATCATCGTAAGCATACCTTCGCTCTTTGCTTGCGACTCAATTTCAGCCGAGGTCGACCCTTTAAGAATAAGCTGACGGATTGTTGGCGTTACTTTAAGCACTTCGTAAATACCGATACGGCTAGCGTAGCCGTCTTCACATTTTTCGGATGGCTTCGGTTTATAAAAAGGAATTTTTTCCCATGAATCAGTTTTGCCAATGATTTTTTCCTCCTTCAGGGTGGCGAGTACGCGCGACAAATCAACAACCTTGCCTAAATTTTCTATTTCGAGTTTGGAAAGAAAATATTTTTCTTTGACGTCGCATAATTTACGCACCAATCTCTGGCCGATGATAATATTGACTGTGGAAACAAGCAGGAACCCTTCGACTTTCATATCGAGGAGGCGCGGAATAGCTCCAGCGGCAGAATTAGTGTGAAGAGTGGAGATCACGAGGTGGCCAGTCAAAGAAGCGTTGACGGCAAGCGCGGCTGTCTCATTATCGCGAATTTCTCCAACCATAACGATGTCCGGATCCTGACGTAAGAGTGACCGAAGACCGTTCGCGAAACTGAAACCGATCTCGGGCTTTACCTGCGTCTGATTGACCCTGGTCATTTGATACTCGACAGGATCTTCAATCGTCGAGATGTTAACCTCGGGAGTATTTAAAATATCGAGCACGGTGTAAAGCGTCGTCGTTTTTCCTGAACCGGTTGGACCGGTAGTTAAAATCATACCGGTGCGCTGTTTTGTGGCGGCATGAATCCGCTCTAAGGTCTCACCGTGGAAACCAAGGCCTTCCAGACTAAAGCCGGAAGCATTTTCCTTGAGAAGCCGCATGACCGCTTTTTCTCCGAAGTACGTTGGTAGAATTGAAACACGAAATGAAACTTTTTCCTCGTCTGTTTCGACTTTGAATCGCCCGTCTTGTGGCAAGCGTTTTTCATCGAGCTTCAAGTTTGAGAGCACTTTGATCCTGGCGATAATACTTGAGGCGATCGTCCGCGGCAGCACCATGGTGTCATGGAGGATGCCGTCAATCCGATAGCGCACCAAAACCTCTTTTTCCAAAGGCTCAATGTGAATATCAGAAGCGTTTTGAAGAATCGCATGTTTAAGCAACGTATCAACAATCCGAACCACCGGCAAATCTTCAGCTTTCTTTTTTAGATCTGTTTCGCTTTCGGTTTCATCCTCACCGCTACTCACCGCTTTAATAGCAGAAGCCTCCTTTTGGATGATATCCCCGAATTCTGCTTTAAGGCTTTTTTGATACTGTAGCAACGCGGTTTTGATTGATTCGCGATTGGTGAGCCGTGGCACAATTTGGAGTCCCACTTTTTTCTTCACGAAATCAATAGCCGCCAAATCATCGGTGTCGAGCATGGCCACTTCGAGAGCTCGGTCGGCTTTTTTGAAAGCCACAATGTTATGGTTGCGAGCAATCGGCTCGGGAATCATGGAGAGAACCGAGAAATCAATTTTCTGGCCGCGCAGATCAACGAAAGGGATGCCGAGCACGTATGCCTCAACACGGACCACATCATCAGCAGTCAATGAACCGCGTTTCACAAGCTCATCGGCAATAGCCGTCCCTTTTTTAAAAGATTCGTCTTCAGCTTTTTCAAAATCTGCTTTTGAAACTAAGCCGGAGTCCAAAATAAAATTTTTAAACTGTTTTTCTTCGATGTACATAGAAAAAGAAACGCCCGAGAAAGGCCGGTCTCACACCTTCCATTATAACAGCAGACCTTTCAACAAAAAACTTGCCTCTGTAGACAAGTTTTTTTGTTTGAAACGAAAAATATCTGCTCGACTTAAAATTCTTCGATGGTTGGATCAGCAACTTTTACAGTGCCGACGCAATCCGGCGAAGTTCCCACCCCAATAACGTCAACTCGAGCCGTTTTGATGCCAACCGAGGTATATGTTTTAACAATCGTCCGCGCCGTCCCCGACAAACTTTCATCTCCCGACCACGAATACGTGTAAGAGTTTGAGAAGGGTACGGGGTTGGCAGTCCAAGTAACTGATTCCCCGAGAAGAATCGAGGCTTTGGAAGGAGCACAGGTGATAGATGAGAGCGCTGGTTCAGAAACGGTTACCGCCGTAGTGCAAGCCCGAACGCCGGTGGTTTGACCGTCAGAAGATGAGACATTAACGCTGGCAGTTTTTGAACCAGCAGTATTATAGACTTTGGAAACCGCCGGGCCGTTTCCGGTAAGCGAATCCGATCCTGACCACACATAGGTGTATGGTGAGACCCCACCTGAAATGGAACTATTCCAAGTAACAGTTGAACCTGTCGTGGCGCTGGTCGGACTTGGCAGACAGCTCGCCGAGAGAGTCGGACAGGTTGAAGCATTCGCGCTTGCCTGATTTGATGGGGCAGAATTGCCGCTCGGCGAGGTGGCGACAACGCGATATGAATGCGCGCTTCCCGGAGTCAAACTGCTGTCCGTAAAACTAGTGTTTCCACCAGTGTAGACTGGCGAGGCTCCGCCGTCACGGTACAACGAATAAGAGGTGGTGCCTGGAACTGATGTCCACGACACATTGATTGCGCCGACACAAACACCTCCAGCCCCCGAAGTCGGAGCCGAGGTTGAAGCTGTCACCGTTGGAGCTGGCAGTGGTGGAGAAACAATAATATCAACATAGCCCTCACTTGAACCAACCCAAGTTTGAGTTAGGTCTACTCCTCCAGTTACGGGATCAATGCCATATGCTATAGTATCCGCTCGGAAAAATATCCGGTACTTACCAGGGACCATCGGGGCAGTAAACGGCCCGTAATTAAACGTATTCGTAGTAATAGAACTTGTTCCCCTTTGCTCATGAGAAAAAGTTTCTGTAGTAGTAGCACCATTGAAACCGATTTTGATAGTCGAATCAAACCTTGACTCGTTAGAGCAATTCCAAAAATCCTGCCGACCATCAATGTAGAATGTGCTACCCGCCGCAATTACTTGATTATCATATGGACTGTTTATGAACAAAGCTGGATATTCTTGAGGGAACGCAATCGGATCAGACATGGTCTTAACGTAGGTTTCAATATACGCCTCGGCCGAATGTGGAAATGATGCCAAACCAAAAAATGAAGCGGCGAGCAAAACGAGGAGCGCAGTTGTGCCGCCGATATTTGGAGGTGTCGTATTTTCTTTTTTGTCTGTCTGCACGCCCGACATAGGAGGAAGAGTGCTAGCTATATTCATTTTTGATCCGCGTGATCTTCGAATGGTTATGGTTATGAAAATAATAATGAGGAGAATAAACAAGGCATAGATGCCTGCCCAGGCCATATTAAAGCTAGCCGGATTTACGTTGGCTTGTGATGAATCAGCTTTCGTTAGGGTATTTGATTCTGTGGCCAAGACAGAACCATTTTTTTCGATTGAAGCAACCGCCTTGAGCGAAGAGGCGGAAGCCGACAATGACACGGGCACGGTAATTTTGTTTCCAAATTTATCAAGATCAAGTTTTGCGGTGTTTTCACCAACTTTGTTTCCTACCCCATCAAAAAGTGTGACTTTAACATCAACAATCCCAACTTTTGGAGCCTCCCCTGTACCCTGATCAAGTGGCGCGCCGCCATACAAAACATCAACATTAACCACATCGCCCTTACTACCGCTTTGACTCTCCGACGTAACTGTTTGAATCGAAGCCATATCGCCCAAAATCATATAGCGGAAGGTTGCAACACTTGCCTTTGGCTGACTCGCCTCATCTAAAAATGACACGTCCCCCGCGTACACAAGTGGTTTGTAATCAAAAGTGGGTAAAGGTATAACAATTGTTTTTGTTGACTTTGAGGAAACAGTAACCGAATCTGACTTGAATTCATTAAGTAATTCTCCCGTGCTGATCCGGTTATACATTCTCACATTCGGCGTAAAAGTAATTAATTCAGTTCCGGGGTTGGAAAAAGAAACTTTAAATCCCACCGTCCCGCCTTTGGGCACGACAGCGCCCAACTCTGCGCCATACGAGACACCTCCAATTTCAATACTTGAGGAGGCCACATTTAAGAGTGACGACGTGCCTGCGACAGAAATTCTGACATCATCCCACCCAAGGTAAAAACCCGCGTACATTGCCTGAATTCTAATAGCCAGATCATTACCGGAAACGGTCGATGGCAGGTTGTAATTAAACGAAATCGTCTTTTTCTCTCCCACCGCCAGAAAGGCTTGGCCTAGCTTCTGCTCATCATAAACCACTGTAGGCTGATTATCCTTATATTCCCCCACCAAGAAAACCGAATAGGAAACATCCGGAGCGTTGTTGGTGCTATTATTGAAAAGCGTAAACACCCCGCTAACAACACCGCCAGATTCCAAATTATTGTTGTTGAGTGCTAAATCAATAATATGAATTTGCGGTATAGAACCACGAGGCGTGGCAGTTTGAGCGTAAGAGGATGTGGCAAACCCAAAAACTGCGATCATAATAGCGAAGGAGGCAAAACGGCGGCTGATGTTTAGAAACATAATTATGTTGTGTAAAAAATAATAAGCTTTTTTATAAGCAAAAAGAGAACCACGGCCCAAAAGCCGTACTCTCTTACATTTTAGCCTAAAAATAAGCTGGGGTCTTGGTTTTATTGTCATCCCTGTGTATAACTTTCGGGCAGAACTTGACAAAACAAGTCAAAACCCCTAATATGGAAAAACACTGTAAGTTCGCTCGCGAGGCGAACTTTTTTATAGAAAATAACGAATGAAGTGAGTATATTTTCTTACCCGCTAAACTTTTTGCTCCCGCACGTTCTTGAGTCTCGCGAGACTGGCAAATCAGGAGCAAAAAGTTTCTCGGGTGAAGATTTTCAAATTCGCTTCGCTCATAAGAAAATCATTCATGTTTGATCTTAAAGTTATAAATTCAGTCCTCGAACAACTTGAGGAGGAGCGCGGTATCCCTAAAGAAAAAGTGCTTGAAGCCATAGAAATGGCTTTGGCGACTGCGTACAAGAAAGAATACGGCAAGAAAGGCCAGATTGTTCGGGCTAAATTCGACATAAACACTGGAAAAACCGATTTTTTCCAAGTGAAAATTGTCGTTGACGATTCGCGCGTCATCGTAGAGGAGAACATCGAGGGTGAAGACGCCCCGCCGAAAGAAATCGCGCCCGATGACGAACGCATCCGTTTCAATTCAGAACATCATATTTTCATCAATGATGCCAAGAAAATAAAACGGGATGCCGAACTCGATTCCGAAATAATTTTTCCATTGGAATCAAAAGGGTCCTACGGACGAATCGCCGCCCAAACCGCAAAGCAAGTCATCATCCAAAAAATCCGAGAGGCGGAAAAAGTCTCTATCCTTGACGAATACGGCAAACGCGAGGGGGATATTATAAGCGGCACGGTGCAGAGAGTAGAGAGGGGTACTATTTTTATTGATCTTGGCCGCGCCACCGGCATGCTCCCCTACGAAGAGCAGATCCCAGGGGAACGCTATAAACAAGGAGAACGTATCCGCAGTTACCTAACGCGAGTTGAGGAAACGCCGAAGGGAATATTTTTGCGCCTATCGCGTTCACATCCAAAATTTCTAGAAAAACTGTTTGCCCTTGAAGCGCCAGAAATCGCGAGCAACGTTGTGGAAATCAAGGCGATCGCGCGCGAACCCGGATCGCGTTCCAAAGTCGCCGTTTTCTCAAATGACCCGCATATTGACGCCGTCGGCTCGATGGTCGGACAAAGAGGCGTCCGCGTTTCAACCGTCATGAGCGAGCTCGGTGGCGAAAAGATAGATATAATCGAGTGGTCGGAGAATCAAAAAAAGTTTATCGAAGAAGCGCTTTCTCCCGCGGAAATTAAAACGGTCACCCTTGATCAAAACGAGCGCAAAGCGACCGTTGAAGTGAGCGAGGATCAGCAATCCCTAGCCATTGGCAAGGGCGGACAAAATGTCCGGCTGGCGGCAAAATTAACAGGTTGGAGAATAGATATTCAATCAGCCAAAGGTGAAAACCTTGCGGAAACTGACGGGGGGAAAGAAGTAGCACTGCCGAAAGAAGTATTACCGGAAGAAAACAAAGAAAAGGACGAGACAGAAACTCCAAAAGCGAAAGAAAAGAGCAAAAAATCAGCTAAATAAAGAAGAAGAAAATTATTAAGTTAACTAAAGAAGTTTATGAATCTTCTACACGATGTCGAACCGGGAACAAAAGAAAAAATTAACGTCATTATTGAAATCAACCGTGGTTCAAAAAATAAATATGAGATAGACAAGAAAACGGGTTTAATCGCGCTCGATCGCACCGCTCACACCTCTCAAGATTTTCCTTTTGACTACGGCTTCATCCCGCAAACCCTATGGGATGACGGTGATGCGGTTGACGTGGTTCTCCTCACCACCTTCCCACTCTTGCCGGGAATTTTGGTACGTGTGCGTCCTGTGGCTCTCATGAACATGGTGGACGGCGGAGACGCAGATGACAAAATTATCGCCGTACCAGTCGACGATCCGCGTTGGAGTGAAGTCGTAGACCTTAAAGACGTCAACAAACACACCATAAAAGAAATTGAGCATTTTTACTCAACCTACAAAAAACTCCAAAATAAAGAGGTTATCGTCAAGGGTTTTAAGGGTAAAAAAGAAGCAGAAGCTGCTTTTGAAAGGGGGTTGAAACTCTATAAAGAGGCTAAGTAACCTATTTGTATTGCTTTCTAAAGAAAAAACAGTGGTTGCCCCGCTGTTTTTTCTTTAGTATACTTTATGTATAGCAGTTTTATAAAATATCTTAACTAACGTGAACCCTATTAAACAAAAAACGATTAGGCGCTCGCTACTCGTCCTGGGGAGCTTTGCTTCCATGCTTTTCAGTTCGACTCTTTTAGTTTCCGCGGAAGAAACTTCTTCCAGAAGCGCGACGGTAAAACCGATCGTTAAAGAATTGCGAACCGACATAAAAAACGACATACGGACAATGCAAACTGACGTTAAAGCAGTCCGAGACAATGCTTCAACGAGCGGAAAAACAAACGCGGAAGTAAGAGGTGAGATAAAAAACATTCGGGAAGAGACTCGAAGCGACATCAAAGATTCAGTGGAGAAGGCTCGATCGGCGTTGCGCAAGGAAAAAGAAAATAGAATCAAGCGAGAAGTCCAAAAAGTTATCGAACGATTTAATGCCGCGATTGAAAGGCTGGAAAAATTAGCCCTGCGAATTGATTCTCGAATTAAGAAATTTGAAGCACGGGGGGCGGATGTAGCGGTGGCAAAAAGCAAACTAGCGGAAGCAAAGGTGAAAATATCGGAAGCGCAAGGAGCAGTCCTCTCACTTGGATCTGGATCAACCACACCGATAATCGCCTCAACAACTCCAAGCGGAATTATCATTTCCAAAGAGTTCCGCGAAGCGGTTGAAAAGACTAAAAACATAATCAAGGCCGCTCATGCCGCACTCGTCGACGCCATAGTCGCCCTGAAACCAGCGGCAGAAAAGGCTGAGACAGAAACGGCAACTTCCACTAACAACGATTAAAAATTAACAATTTTAACGAATTTCTATAATGGAAAACATGATACCAAACACGACTCCGCTGCCTCCGCAAGGAGAAAGCAAGCTGGGACCAATCATTGGAATTATTATTGTTGTCATTGTTCTTATCATCGGAGCCTTATACTTCTGGGGTGAAAAACTGAACAAAGCAAACGACTTACCGCAAGGCGACACGATGGTAAACAATCTCAAATCCCAGCAAAATTCCGACGAAGTTAGCTCCATCGAGGCCGATCTTAAGGCTACAAATCTGGATGATATTGACGCTGATCTCAAAGCTGAAGCCGCAAGTTCGGTACAATAAAAACAAAACGAAAAAATGAGTCGCGTAAAAAATCCCCTTTTCAGGGGATTTTTTACAAAATCAAAAAAAGAAGGTAGACTAACATTTCTTATAATTGTTATGACAAAAGAACAAACACGAATCCAAAACGCGCGCGTCGTCGAACATCCTGACTCTACAGTGGAAATCGAGGCGGAACTTTCTGCTGAAACGCTCTTGACGTACCGCGCTCACATTCTTAAGGATTTCAACCAAAACCTCTCAATATCCGGTTTTCGAAAAGGAAAAATCCCGGATGAGGTTATTATTTCACGCGTCGGTGAAATGGCTATTTTGGAAGAAGAAGTCGAGCATGCTCTTCGGGAAGAAATCCCAAAACTGCTTGCCGAAAAAAAAATTGACGCCTTGGGAAGACCCGACGTCTCTATTATGAAACTAGTGCCCGGACAAACAACGTCCTTCAAAATCCGAGTATCGGTTTTCCCGAAAATCACTCTGCCAAACTATCGAGAAATCGCCAAAAAAGAAATGACAAAAGAGGATGAGCCGACAGACATCTCTAAAGAAGAATTAGAAAATGTTATAAAAGAAATTCAAAAAAGTAAACTCCCAAAGACATCGGTATCTGCCAAGCCAGAAAAAACAAAAGAGGATAAGGTGGAGCTGCCTCCGATCACCGATGAGTTTGTAAAAACTCTTGGAAATTTCTCAAACGTCGAAGATTTCAAAAAAAAGATAACGGAAAATATGCGGCAAGAAAAAATATATCGCACCAAAGAAAAAAAGAGGCTATCCATTTCAGAAAAAATTGTCATCGGTACAAAAGTTTCTCTTCCTCCGGTTTTGATTGAAAGCGAAATCGAAAAAATGCTCCATCAATTCAAAGATGACGTGGAGAGGTTGGGTGTAACGCTTCCTGATTACCTAAAGCACATCAAAAAAACCGAAGACGACCTTAAAAAAGAATGGCGACCAGACGCGATACGCCGCGCCACTCTACAACTTGTTCTCAACCAAATCGCACTTCAGGAAAAAATTACGCTGGATGAAGCGGCAGTACAAAAAGAAGTTGATCATATTCTGGAACACTACAAAGACGCCGACCCTAATCGCGCGCGTATCTACACCGAAACCATCCTCACCAACGAAAAAGTTTTTACCTTTTTGGAAAACCAATAATATTTTCCATTACTGTGTCACATGGCAAATCAACTGGAAATCTTTTCATAAATCAACTACCCGGTAGCAGAACTGCGAGAAAATCTTTCCTAACCTATTTTCCACATTCATCCTTGCGTCTGTATGTTTGCAATGCATTCCTATTGTGTAACACAACTGAAGCGATCGCTCGAGTTGTGTTACAGTATTAGGAACACTGGAGCTAATATGACTGCTGATGAAAATTTTATATACTGAATTTTTTCTTTAGAGCCTCACCGTTATCAACGTGCGTCGCTTCAATGTAGTGTATCTCATCCCCAAGAAACAAATGTTCTTTGATAAAATCTATCTCGTCCTTGCATCTAAAGGGGAAAATGAATATTGATTTTTGGTATGGTAAAAAACCAAGCTCTTTCAATTTGACTACAAACTGATCACGCCCGCGCTTTCTCCTTTCAGAAATATCATAAGTTACAATCCTCCAAATACCATCCCAATATTTTGAAGTTTTTATTTTCATATCCTCAAAATCATACTGGAGCGATCTTTTCTTTCCTTTTTCCGTTATTTCAATCACTTCATTACCATCCTTATAGTGAGACGTCACGTACTTTGATTTCTTAAGATTATGCACTGACCGCATAAACTTTCGTTTGTCACCTTTAAAATAATTAGTGATAATCTTCGTGGCATACGGTGAAGATAGAACCAAAACAATAGCCCCACCAACCAGTAGTGATTTCAGAATAATTTTCGCGACTTCCCCTCTTAAATATCTCTTTTTACCTTTTTCTATAGTCATACTCTTATCGTAATTGTGTATTTTTGTGTGTAAAGTATACCGCTTATTGTAACACAACTGAAGCGATCGCTTGAGTTGTGTAACTTGAAAATTATTTATTTTTTAAAAGAGAGGGATTGGAATGGAACGCAAGATTAGGGGTGTAAAACTAGAGCAAAAGGAGTGATGTTGCGGCGATGGTCGCTGTTTCAGCACGCAAGATTGTGGAGCCGAGAGAATAAAGTGGGATTGCCTTTTTTTCAAACAAAGAAATCTCACGATCGCTCCAACCGCCTTCAGGGCCAATTAATACAGAGGTGGATTCAAGATTCCCGCCCGACTGAACGATGCCAGTCGTTCGGGCGGGCAAGATTTTAGATTCACGAAATGGAGAGCCGTAGGGGTGAAACGCGATCGGATTGACCAGAGGCGAGGAGACAGCATCTCCGAGCGAGACCGGCTCGGACATTGTGGGCAATATCCCTCGGCCTGACTGTTC
>C687J35504_10001375_pt1 | contig 17032 bp, 23 predicted proteins | sample RifCSPhighO2_02_FD_35504 | JGI IMG/M metagenome (IMG submission 35504) | reverse complement strand
ATTATTAAACAGTAGGTGAAAATATGGTAAAAAAAGAAATCGCCACCAGTATGGTTCACAAAGTACCTGCTGATTTAAAAGAAATTTTTATTTCCAATCCAGATGTTCTCGAAAAATGGAACAGTCTTACACCTCTCGCACGTAACGAGTGGATATGTTGGATTACTATTTTCAGGAAACAAGAAACAAGAAAAGATCATATAAATCGCTTACGTGTAGATCTTCTTAACGGTAAGCGCAGACCTTGTTGTTGGCCAGGCTGTCCTCATCGTTGAGATCGAGGTGCGGAAAAAATAAACGCCTCTAACCCAACAAAATCTCAAAAATAGTCAGCCCGCCAATAAGTATAGAGAACTTTGAAAAAAGGAATTTTCGACAATATTAAATTTTATTTAAAGCGAAAATTCCGCCATTTCACAGTCTCTTAGAGAAGTTTTATGAATCATTCAAACTTCTCTATAATAAAAAGAAAAAGTAAAAATTGCCACAACTTCATTACGGCAATGAACACCCAGTTNCGATCTCTGCCAGTTGCCGAATACTCATTACTGCAGTCATTCTGCTGCCATCAGCAAATTCCCAAGTAGGATAGCTTTCAATATTCTTGCTGATACAGATGGCAGTTTGTCCTTTACCATCAGAAGTGGAACATTCTACATAGGGCAATAACTTGGCAGATTTGCCGAACAATTGCTTCTGTTCACCACAATGCGGGCACCAAAAGGCACCATAAAACGTTGCTCCTTTCTCTCCTAGACAACGAGCGAAATCGTCATATTTCCCGGGAGTATTTGAAGTATAATATAATAGTAAACCCAACATTAAAACGACGGTTAAACCTCCCGCGTACCAATAATAATTTTTTTTAATGACGAATTTCTTCTTAGCTGCACCATGTTTAGACTCGCGATGATGCTGCAAACCTTCAGTCGAATTAAATTCTTTCCCACAATCAGCGCATTGTGCCATGTTATCCCTCCACCGCACAGGTTTCTCCAATACAAGTAGCTTCTTCCGGTGGTGCACCTCTCTCCGGACAAGTTAATGAATAAATACAAGCATCTTCTGTAACTGAATCAACTTGCTCCTCAATCTCCTGCTCAGACTCGTCACCGTAACTTAACAGGATTTGATCTTCATCTTGAATATCATATTGGGCAAACTTATCATTATACTTTCCATTAACATACAGTTTTAATACTTTGTTTCTTTCATTACAATAAGAAGTTCCATCATCCAATACTAAACAAGTATCATCCAGCTTTATTCCCAGCGTTTCCAAGAAAAAACCAAGCGTAATTCCTGAAGCGTGCTTATGGATTATATTTCCATCCACATCATGAAAATGTGCGAAGTTGCTTAAAGATCTATTTTCCGTAGACATATATTTTTCCTGGGTGAAATTATAACGTTCCCCATCAAGATAGAGCGCAAAATCTGCATGGTAGTGAAGATCGCCGACTACACCTATTTCAGGGTTACTCTTCTCTAACTGCCAATTTCCGATAATGACTGCTGCCGCGATGATTAAACCTAGGATTAGCAGTTTCTTGGTTATCTTGAATAATACATAAACCAGCAAGACTAAACCTGCCCCGATAATATACCAATCATAGTTCTGCCAAAAAGTCTGTTCATTTTGAGCCAAAACAACTGGAATCAACAACAAAAACAATATAACTCCTACCCCTCTTTTCTTCATAAGATCCATAAATAATAATTCTTTATAAGCATTACGAATAAAGCTGACCACAAACTATTTTAACAGTAAAAATCTCCTACTCTATAATGAAATTGATCGTTCTGGGCCCCCCAGGTAGCGGTAAAGGCACTATCTCAGAAAGATTAGCCAAAGATTTCCATCTGTTTCATATCTCTGTAGGGGATTTTTTGCGCAAGGAAGCAAAACAGAAAACTGCTTTGGGTAAAAAAATCAGTAACTATATCAATAAGGGAGACTTAGTCCCAGCGAAACTTGCTGTTGATCTGGCAAAAAGAACAGTTGGAAAGAGAAAAAACTTTATTTTTGACGGCTTTCCTCGATCCATAGACCAGACCAAACTTATTGAAGATCTTAGTATTGATCTAGTCATTTACTTAGATGTTCCAGAAAAAGAAGTCATCAAAAGATTGTCAGGAAGAAGAATTGATCCAGTTACCGGAAAAACCTATCACTTACAATATTTACCCCCGCCTAAAAATATCATGAAAAGATTAGTACCGCGGAAAGATGACACACCTAAAGTGATTAAGGAGCGATTTAAAGTATACCATCAAGAGACTGAGCCAGTAATCAAATATTACCAGAAGAAAGGAATTCTGTCTAAGATAGATGGGATGGGAAGTCCTGAAGAAGTGTATGGGGGGGTGAAGAAAATAGTTAAACAATCATGCTTCTAACAACAAAACTCTAGGACAACGAAGCGGCTCCTAAAACCACAATATTTTTAGTATTTGAAAATTTTATTTTTAACCCCGCATAGCTCCGAGCGTAGACTAAATTTTTCAAAGATTCCTTCATCGACCTTTCAAAATAAGGAAAAGACTTAGAGACAGACCCCCCTAAAATTATCAACTCTGGATCATAAGTATGTACTACTAAGGCTAGCATCTTACCGACGTGCTCTCCAAACGCAGAGAAGATAGTTAATGCCTTTTTGTCGCCTTGTTTTGCTCGCTTCAATAATTCTTCCCCATTAAGCTTATACTCTTGCTGGAAGAATTTACCTGAGCAATAATATTCAAAATTATGATCTTTGAAAACAACTTCACCAAATTCTCCTGCACCACAATTATGTCCGACATACAACTTATCATTGATGATTATTCCAGCCCCAAGGCCCGTGCCAATGGTGATCACAACCATATTCTTAAAATTACGACCTGCTCCGAAATGCTTTTCTCCCAAAGCAAAACAATTGGCATCGTTATTGATAAAAACGGGAATCTTATACTTCTTTTCTAATATTTTTTTGAGAGGAACTTTTTTCCAAGAAGGGATATTGACGGTTTCCAATACTATGCCTTGTTCTAAATCAACAATTGCGGGAACAGCAACGCCAATGCTCTTTGTATTTTTATCAACCACTTGATCAATTAATTTGGTAACTTGAGAAACAACTTCACTTTCAGAACCAGCTGAATTAGTCTTAACCGACAACAATTGTAGTATTTTATGGTTTGAGATTTGAGCAGCTTCTATCTTAGTACCGCCGATATCTACCCCAATAAAATTCATGCTACAAAGCATGTCAAAGAACTATTTAAAATCTTCGAACTCTAAATAACCCTATTCCAACAACAAAATTCCCCACATCAGCGCAATTCCAACAATAAAGGCTAATACATGATAAATTGATTCTTTCCAGCCACACTCTTTATGTAATTCTGGAATAAGGATTGAGCCTGCAATGTACACAAAGCCGCCGGCAGCGAAAGGAAGAATGAATAAGACAAACATCTCACTCCGCGCTCCTAAAACCAAACCGATCACTGCGCCGAGGATAGCAGTCGCTGCGGACAGAAAATTATAGAACAGCGCTTTCCATTTGGAAAATCCTGCATATAACAACACCCCGAAATCTGCTATCTCCTGCGGAACTTCATGTAACACCACTGCGAGAGTGGTAGCAATTCCAGCAGGAACACTTACTAAATATGCTCCCGCGATGACTAAACCATCTAATAGATTATGTAATCCGTCACCAAATAGAGTCAAGATCCCAATGTGCTGTTGGTGGATATGCAGATGTGGTTCATGATGAAGATGAGAATGCTGCTCATGCGGCATTGGTTCACAATGATGAGCATGTATCCATTTTTCTATCAGAAAGAATACTAATACTCCTCCTAAAGCAGAAAAAGAAACGGCTAAAGTAAAGCCTCTCTCTTCTACAACTTCCGGAAGCAAGTGTAAAAATGCCCCACCCATCAGGGTACCAGCAGAGAGACTTACTAGGATTAAGAGGATTTTGTGCAGTTTCTTTTCTCCAAAAGCAAGAGCAAGAACTCCCACTACGGAAACCAAGGAAACAATGATGACGCTGATGATTGCATAGATTGAAGTTATCATGGGTTAAAATAAAAACATCATCTTTATAAACGTTATTGATTCTCATTATCAATTATGCCCAAGAAAAGAATATTTGATTGGCATTTACGAACGTAGTGAGTTAAAGATGAAACGTGCAACCCAACAAAAACAATTGATCATGACCGAGATAATTACATTTAGCTCTTTCTTCAATGCTGAAGAATTATACCATAAAGTCTCAAAAAAGAATCCAAAGATAGGGATTGCTACCATCTACCGCTTCCTCAATGATCTAACTAAAAATGGAGAGATCCACTCCTTCCAATGCAATCGAAAAACCCTCTACTCCAACAGCAAAAAGAATCACTGCCATTTTACCTGTGAGAAATGCGGAGAACTGAAACACATTGATATTAAGAGGCTGGATTTTCTTAATGAGCAGGTAGACGGAGAAGTCTGCCATTTCCAGATCGATGTGACTGGAGTTTGCAAGAAATGTTTATGATTATCTCAATCTCTCCGCTAATTCACGAATTTTATTATAACGACCCTCAAAGTTATCATGGCCGGATTTAACCATTTCACAAAATTTCTGGACACTACGAGCTGAAGTAATAGGTATTTTACCGACTCCTTGATTATACATAGGATTATTATTGGGATCGAAATCTGAAGAAATCCATCTTCCTGTTTCTGGGGTGCCCCTCACAATATAAACGAGAGCAAATCCACAATCCCACGCATGCTGTTCTGCTTCATCAACATAATCATTACGAGAATCAAGAAACATACGTATTAAGTTCGATTTCTTCCTAATATCATCAACAACTAACGGCAAACCATCTGAAAAATAAGAACCGAAGAGAGGATAGGCTAATCCACCCTTTTCATCAATGACAATTCTGTCTTTTGCCCCTTCTGGTAAAGTGGAAGAATATTGAGATAATAGTTTTAATATTTCTTGTAATTGTAAAGGTGTAGACTTCATATAGATATAGCCAAGCAATTTCCTTTTAAACCTTCTGAAACTAAAGCCTAAGAAACAATCTTCTTTATAACCATGGTGGCATAACTTCCCTTAGGCAAGGTAAAACTCACCTTCACCTTACTTTTGCCAGCATTCAGTTCATCTTCTTGTTTTCTTCCGATCTTCAAATCCTTTACGTCCACAAAAACATTCCGCAATTCACCTTCTAAAGTTAATTCTGGGATCTGTTTGATAATAAAATCAGTAGATGAGAGATTTTCTTCTTTCATTATTTCATCAATAATCTCTTGGACCTCTTCAGTTTCTGCTTCCTCATGCCCGAAACCTACCAATGGTATTCTCATTTCCTTAAACTTTTCTGGATTGGAAACAAAAAATAGCTCACCTTCTGAATAGGAAACCTTCTTCAAGACTTTACCGACTTTCTCTAAATACGTAGCTACAGTCTTATTCCAGATATAACTCTGATAGGCATTCACATACATGCGCAACAGCCGTATAGGCACATTTTTCAATGCGCCAACAAAGTCAGTCGGTTTTTGTTCAAGATATTTTGCAACTTTCACTTCATCAGCCAAAGCGGCCGCTTTTCCAAATTCCTTCTTCAGGAGATGCCTTCCTATTTTCACATTATTCTCTGAAAATCTCTGTTCATCAAAATAATTCTCGATATAATCTGCCCTTTCAACTTTCTCAGTTTCTAAATTGCGAACAACAATTTCAAATCTATTTCCTTGCAGATCGCCAAGAGAGATAGGTGTTTTACCATATCCATAAAATTCTAAAGAGGCGCCTTCAATTTTTACTTTTTCAACTGCCTCCTTCTTCATCCCAGCGATAGAAATCATCTGCTCAGTAACCGCATGCTTATCCTTGCTGCCGGCAAAACCGATATCTTTTTCTCTTATTCTGAATTTATTTGCTAATTCTTGGACTACATCGAGAGTATTTCTTCCCTTCTTTTTCATCCAGAGATAGAGATACTTTCCCTGGGGCTCCGTCTTTACCGCGTGAATTTCTATAACTACAAAATCTTCTGGGAGTTGTTTGAGTTTGTACATAGTAAGTAAAATATACCATCTATTTTAAAATTTCACTTCAAAATAAACTACTTTTGCATCTTCTGCATTATCGAAGAACACCGTATTCTTACATTCTCTAAAAAAACTAAATGCTCCACCCTGGTTTTCTCTTTTTCTTTCTGCTTCAATCTTGGCTGCATTAAAGCCATGGCCTTTCTGCTCAATACCGATCACAAATCCTTTCTTTCCCAGCCACAGATGAAAACGAGAGGGCGCTAAGTATTGAGAGTAATTCAAGCTGTTTGATCCAGCTTCATTGAGGAAATAGGCCACCTCATCATCTTGATTCTTTTCCAGCCAGTTATGGAGGTCAAATCTGTTAAATAGAATAGCGCTGTATTTTTCATTTAAAATATCGACAACGGTCCATTTGGCATTGCCGTATTGTTCTATCACAGAATCAGAAATGAGGTGCGTTCGAATCACTTCCGCATCGTAAACTGGAAATTCATGGCAATAGGAAAATCCAATATCCTCTAATGCCTCTTGAAGATGTTTAGTGAGATGTATAACCATAATCCACTCAAAATATTCTCCTTTAATAAATATTACAAACATTTTTAAAAAAATAGAGAATTAACTTCATATGCAATACCAAGTCATTTCCTTTTACAAATACGCGGCCTTAGCAAACCCTGAACAACTGCGCGATCAGCTTAGAGAATATTGCCAAAAGAATCAGATATTAGGAAGAATTCTGCTTGGAAAAGAAGGCTTAAATGGAGCAGTCTGTGGAAAAAAAGAACTGATAGAAAACTTTAAACAACTCCTGAAACAGAATAAATTTTTTTCCAATCTAACTTTCCGAGAACAAGACTATAAAGAGAACGCCTATCATAAACTAGTAGTTAAAGTACGAAAGGAGATCTGCGCTTTTGGAGCAGCAGTAGATGTGGTGAAAAATAAAGGAAAACATCTTCCGCCTCAGCAACTCAAGGGATGGTACGAAAGAAAAGAAGATTTTGTGATTGTCGATGCCCGGAATGATTACGAATTTGATGTCGGAAGATTCAAGAATGCAGTAAAATTGCCGATCAATAATTTCAGAGAATTTCCTGAGACCGCACTAAAACAACTTGAACCTCTCAAAGACAAAAAGATTGTTCTTTACTGCACCGGAGGCATCCGCTGTGAAAAAGCTTCTGCGTATCTGAAAGAGCAAGGGTTTCTCCAGGTATATCAGATAGAAGGCGGCATTATCAATTACGTCAATCAATTTCCCGAGACCTTTTGGGAAGGCGGCTTGTTTGTCTTTGATGACCGCTTAGTTTCCGACATCGGACAAGCTATCACTTCCTGTACTTTCTGCGAGAAAGACTGTGAACAATACGTCAACTGTCATAATTTAGATTGCGACAAATTGTTCATCATCTGCCCAGGATGCCAGAAATCGATGAACAAGAATTGTTCGGAAGAATGTAAAAATGCGCCAAGACAAAGAAAAATAAGAAAGAGTAATGGAAACAAAAAAGTAATCGGAATTGTCGAGAATTATTATCCAAAATCAAAAGTTGCCTTGATTAAAACTACCGATTCAGTTAATATCTACACTAAGGTCTTATTCCACGGAAAAACCACAGAAAATATTGTAGCAGAGATTACTGAGATGCGTGATAATGATGGCCAAGAAATTCCTTTCGCTCCTGCTGACCAATATGTTACAATTCCAGTAGAAGAAAAAGTTAGAAAAAATGATAAAGTGATGCTGGCGTGAAACGACAAATGATTGGATTGACTTCTTTGCTTGCGGTTGCTTGTTCTCCACAGAGAGTTCAAAAGCCAGAAGTGCTGGAAATAAAAGTTGCTGGGCCCAGAACAGAGATAGAAGAAATTGTGCAAGAGCAGAATCTTTTTATGGAAACAGAATATAGAGCAAAATATTGCGAGAAAATTGATTTACAAAATGGAATTTATGTTATAGAATTTAATAAGGAGGGAAGAAAATATTACCACATCTCAACATCTACAGACTTCACCGGAAGAGAAGAAAAGCGTTGCACATTATATTTTGTAAAGACAATGCTTTCCTACCTTTCAGATATTAATTGTGATGGTTCTGTCGACGAGTGGGTCATTTTTCCATCTTCAGATACGCCCCTTACTATTGAACGTTCTAAGATAGAGAAAATTTTTGCAAAAGATTTAGATCCAGTCTTTCAAGAGGGGCTACACTTTATTTGTTCTGAAAACAGGAAGGAATCCACAAATCTGTTATTAAATGAAGTCTTTAAAACATATCTATAAAAAAATAAAAAATAACTCTCCTAACGCCACGCTCCCAAGATTGCCCCCATCACCACTAAGGTAACTAAGTAATGTCCAGCATCGAGAACGTAGAGTGTCCAGGATTTACCTTCCCAAAATACTTTTCCCAGTTGAGTAGTTGCTATAAATCCCAGCCAAACAAAAGCGCCACCAACTGCGCCGGTTAGAGCACCAAGTCCAGTATATGCCGCAAAAAGCGTCAAAACTGGCCCCATTAAACTCCCAAGAACATAGGCCATAACTAACATACTAACAAAAGTAGCAACATAAGCTTTAGCCATCCCTTTCTGCTTGGCTTTTTCCTTATCCTTCTCTGAAAGACCCATCAAAGCCATCCATTTTTTGCCAAACACTGGGCCGTACCATAAGAATCCAACCACATACGCAGCAATTGCTGCAACCAATACTGCCAAATAATTTACCATTTTAGATCACGCTCCTTTAGTTTTAGTAAATATGATGTTTTCCTTTCTTAAAAGTCTTTGCTTTTGCATAACAACCATAACACAGATCTTTTAGGAAAAGCTTTTTAATAAAACTTTATTTTAAAAAGATATGACTTTGGAATTAGATAACAATTTACCCCAAATTGATTTTACTAAATATTATGCTCAAATCAAGGGATATCTCACCAGAATTATTGGAGATAGCAATGCTGCAGAAGATGTAGCACAGGATGCGTTTGAAAAGATAGTCCGCAAAAATCAAAATTATGATAGGAATTCTAATCTAAGAGGCTGGATTTTTGCCATAGCTAAGAATGCTTCTATCGATTACATACGCAGAAGGAGTATAAGAAAAACAGATTCTTTAGATTCTGAACTGACCATATCAATAACAGATCCTACTCCTGAAGAAGAAACTATTGGCAGAGAAGCAGAGACACAGTTTCGATATTTTTGTGAGAATCATTCTAATCAAGACGCTGTAGAGGTGTTGCAATTGAGTATGCAGGGCTACTCTAACAAAGAGATTAGTGAAACCTTATCCATTCCAATAGGAACAGTTGGCATAAGGCTATTTAGAATGCGAAAAGAACTTGCCGATTATCTTCTAGAAGAATGAATTTAACAATTGATCGACTCCAACCACTTGAACAAGAGAGCATCGCCAGAGGCATTCCTATTTTAGGCAGTAAGAAAGGAGCATGGCTTCTAGAAAAAATAAAAGAAACTCAACCAAAACAAATTCTGGAATTAGGAACCGCCAATGGTTACAGCGGCTGCATCCTGGGAAGTGAAGGTGCAGAATTAACAACGATAGATGTAAACGCCATCATCGCTGAAGAAGCCAGAGAGAATTTCAAACAGTATGGAATTAAAGCCCAAGTTTTCGTTGGCGATGGTGTAGAGGTTGTCAAGCGCTTAGTCAAAGAGAAACAGGATTATTATGATCTTATTTTCATTGACTTTGCAAAAAATAAGTATATTGCTGTTTTAGAAAATTGCCTTACTTTAGTCAAAAAAGGCGGTTTCATTATCGCTGACAACATCACCATGGACGGCTGCCAAGATTATCAGGAAGCAGTATTGAAGCATCCACAATTGAAGACAGAATTGATTCCGATTAGGGATGGGTTGAGTTGCAGCCGAAAGATATAAATATGTGTACACATACACAGACGATATGGCGACTAAAACAATCTCTATAATGGATGATGTCTATGGGACCTTGAAGGCGCTGAAAGCTCCAGGGGAAAGTTTCTCTGACGAAATTAGAAGATTGACTCTAACAAAAGGCAGCATTATGGAATTTGCCGGTGTTTGGAACGATCTATCCGAGAAAGATGCCAAAAAAATTGAAGAAAGAATAAGAGAACGACGAAAGGACAGACACAGACTTGATGAGCTACCTATCAGGTGAAAGCATGTTTGCGGACACCACTCTTTTAATAGACTTTTTGCGAGGGGATCAAAAGGCTATAAACATTATCCACAAGGCGGTTTCTGCGCCATTATTTACTTCAGAAATCAACGTATTTGAATTGATAGATGGAGTATATGCTGCAAGCTGGGAAATTCAACCTCATTTAGAGAAGGTACTTGCCATGTTGACTAAAATGACGGTCCTTCCATTTGACCGCAAAGCGGCGCTGAAAGCAGGCATGATCTCGGGAATGCTTACAAAAGAAGGAAAAAAAATTGGAGAGGCTGATTGTTTAATTGCCGGCGTTGCCTTGGCAAATGGAATAAACAAAATCGCCACTAAGAACAAGAACCATTTTACGAAAATTGATGGGTTAGAAGTAATTTCTTATTAAGTCATGAAAGTGCGGAGCTATCGCCCCTTTAATGTATTGAAATTCTTAACCAAAATCATAAAAAGTTTATTAAATCAATACTTAAATTACGTTCTTTACGGACCCGTAGCCTAACCTGGATAGGGCGACAGGACTATGGTCTCGCCAAAGCCTCCTAAGCTGTAGGTTGTGAGTTCAAATCTCATCGGGTCCGCTTCATAATCCAGCCTCAAGATCTTATGATGAGCTCCTGAGTAATCCTTCTATAGGATGAAGAGAGTTAACTGAAGATGAGTAAGCTGCAGATCGGGGTTTCAAAACAAGTGTCACGCCACTTGGGAGGCGGGGCGACTGTGCTCATTGCATTCGCTTAGTCACCTAGAATAATCGTGATAACTGGTGAAAGTCCCCTCGGGTCCGTTTTTTCATCCTTGGATAGATTTATATAATTTTAATTGTTAATTGTTGCATGAGCCAGGTTATAGAATTTATAGGAATTGGCAGAGCTGGGAAATCAACCCAAGTTAGGCTTCTTAAGAATGCACTGATAAAAAAAGGACATTCTGTAAAAGTGATTACTGATCGACAAAGAGCATCTACAATTCATGTTCCTGTAACTGAATATATTGGATACAAGATAGTATTTGCCGCTAAAGCTTTAGACCAATATTTCTCATACAAAGACAAAAATGATTTCATTATCGTTGAAAGAGGTTTCCATGACATAGCAGTTTGGTTCGATGCCGAGAAAAGATTAAGCCACATTCAGCCGATCCGAGCCAACGAATTGAGGAATACATTTCTGGAATACACAAAAGCGGTTGACAAAGTAATTTTCTTAGATGTAACTCCTCAAAAAGCAGCAGAGCGACAGGAAAAAATAAGAGAACAAATGGATGACCGATTTGAAGATTTCATTGTGGGCCCTTATCCAAAAGCGCTTGGAGAAGCTTATTTAGAATATAAAAAAGGATTAAAAAATATCTTACATATTAGTGGAGCTGACTCAAAAAAGAACATCCATGAAAAAATTATCTCATTCGTATTAAAAAAATAAAGAGGAAGAGATGCAAATCCCAGTCAAATTCAAAAACAACCAAGGTTTAATCTTACAGGGATTTGTACACAAACCTAAAAAATACGATACTGCAATTGTTTTCTTACATGGTTTTCCCGGCAGTATGTTTGGAACTGCTGCGCGAGTGTTGCATCTTTTTTCAAAATTAAACTATCTCTGTTTTCGTTTTGAATTCTCAGGAACAAATACTTCAGAAGGAAAATTCGAAGATAAGCTTATGAGCCAAGAAGTAAAAGAAGTTAAGTCTGCCATAGATTTTTTGGAGAAACATTTTCCTTTCAAAAAGCTGATATTGATCGGCCATTCTACTGGAGCAATTGATGCAGCCCTCTACGCGCATAAAGATAAGCGGATAAACAAACTAATCCTAATCGGTGGAGTGAGTGACTTGAAGCAAGCAGTACAATACGATTTTACTGATCAACAAGTGCATGATTTTTGGACTAAAAGTCACATTGTTTACGATAGGGTTGGTAATTGGTATCATAAAAAAAGATTAAAGAAAGCATTTTATGATGAATTCTTCACCTTAGATATTCCTAAAGCGATGAAGAAATATCATCATCCTTTACTTATTGTGCATGGAAGTGAAGATGAAGCTGTTCCGGTCAAAGAAGCTCACCAACTTTATCACTTTGCTAACAAACTAAAAAAATTAGCAATTATAAAAGGGGCAGATCATCGTTTTACTAAGAAACGACATCAATTACGCTTATTGTGGCATGTTTATAGGTTTATTCGAAAGTAACCACCATTCCTCCCCAACAACATTTTTAAACTCATTCTGCTCCTAATAAAAATATGGCCTCCATACTTGATTATTTCACGCAGGGATCAAGAATATTTGCAACCAGTTGGAAAAGCCGTATTTTACCAAAAAAATATGACGGCGATGCAGAGGAAATCTGCGAGCAGATCATCAAAGACTGCTGGAACGGCCGTTATCTCAGAACTTCAACCGAAAATTTTGCCCAGTTCTGGACTCGAGACTTTGGTCTCTGCACTAAATCTCTTTTGGATCTTCATCATCAAAAAGAAGTTCATCACACTTTACGTTATGCTTTAAATCATTTTAAAGAGCACCATAAAATNACCACNNCCCTTACTCCTCGCGGAAAACCATTTGATTTTCCTACCTACGCCGTTGACTCCTTGCCTTGGCTTATCCATAGTATCAAAGTCTCGAAATTCCCTTACTACTCCTTCAAAGATTTCCTTAACAAAGAGATTCAAAAATTCTACGACAAAGTCATCAACCCGCACACCGGATTGGTCAAGCCGGAAGTCCATTTTTCTTCCATCAAGGATTTTGCAGTGCGTAAAAGTTCCTGCTACGACAATTGTATGGTCGCGCTCCTGGCAAAGGATCTCAAAGACCTAAAACTGGATAATCCTTTTGCAAAATTTTCCTATCCGGAATTAATCAAACGGCATTTTTGGAACGGCGATTATTTCTATGACGACCTTAGTCATCAAAAATATGTTGCCGCTGATGCTAACCTTTTCCCTTTTGCCGTAGGAATCATTACTGATAAAGAGATGTTGCAGTCCGCCTTGCGAAAAATACATCAAGTTAATTTAGATGAACCGTTTCCATTAAAATATACTTCAGGCAGAAAAGAAGCTAACTTCATCTGGCAGGAAATATTTTTACGCAATTATGAAAGTAACGCCATCTGGATGCACATGGGTCCATTGTATGTTAAAACACTTCAACAAGTAGATAAAGAGCGTGCTAAGCAGTACAAAGAAAAATATAAACGGTTGATTGAACAGCATAAAAATTTTCTAGAAGTATTTGACCAAAAAGGAAAACCATTTAGTACACCGTTTTATTATTGCGATTCGGGCATGCTCTGGGCTGCTAATTATTTGACTTTGTAAAGTTTTCGCCACCAAAAAGTAGTAAGGTTTATAAAAGGATCCAAAAGTATCATTTCTATGACTATTCCAATGCTACCAGATTGCTATTTCCCAACGGGAAAAGAACCAAGCTCAATCACCAGACAAATACCAGAACTAATTCTTGGGGGATATATTCCACTTTCTGCAGCTGATTGTATGGAATTATATTTCCCAGAGCCTAAGCCAGACCAATGCGCCATCTATACTCATACCGGTGATGCTCTTGCTCACAATGGCAGAGATGAAGGCCAAAGAACGATCAAAGTAATCTTAGACTCTGAAGCTCTTCGGCAACTCAAAACTGAAGTACTAAGCAAAGAAGTATTTGAACGAAGAAAAAGATCTATTCTTAGATGGGGAGACGGCTTGATCATCACAGATCGCACTATGGTGAGTTTAGAAAAAGAAGTTTCTAAAGGCGGACTAAAACTTTCTTATGAAGAATGGGAAGAGCTACGCGGCCCAAAAGTAAAAGAATTCTCTCCCCGAGAAGTAGCAAGATTGCATGGAAAGGGATATGTTTATGACGAGAGTTCAAACCGCTACCTTCCGGAAAATAGTGCGGTAGAAGAATTCTGGAATTTTGTAGGACGCGGACACATTAATGTTGAACAGTATGTTGCGATGGTCGGAGAGTTAGCTCGAATCTATGCCGACCTTGAGAACACGGAATTCCCGCAACAAATAATGAGCGTTAATCTTGACATTATTGGTAAATACGAAAACCCAATATTGAGACATCTCGCTCTTGGCAGGATTAAAGATGGTTCCGCTGCAATTGGGCATGGATCTGTAACCATACAAAATGGGTATCTCATTGGAAGACCAGCAGTAAAAGCAAGAGCAATTGAATTAGCTAGAAACGAACGGCACAGATTAGAATTAGCAAGAACAGCATTAAGCGAACCAAGAAACCCATCAACAAAAGCACCAACCAGAAAAGATTGGCTAAAGACACCTGAATAGGAAGCTTAATAGAATTAACAAAATAAGTTTCATTCTCTTTCATCATATATTTCCCAGCCCAACAATTCTTTAAAATACGTATTCTCGGGAATCTATAATGGTTCCATATTTTTCCATTATCATTCCTGCTCATAACGAAGAAAAATATCTGCAAAAAACCATTGACAGCATCAAAGCACAGAGCTTGCAAGACTACGAGACTATCATCGTTACCAATGGGTGCACAGATAAGACTGAAGAGATAGCAAAGAAAAATAGTAGCAGCAAAATTCGCCTTCTTTCTTTACCGAAACCAAATGTTTCAGTCGCCAGGAATGCCGGCGCACTCAATGCTCAAGGAGATATCCTTGTTTTCTTAGATGCTGATACGCAGCTTTCTTCTACTAGTTTAGAAAAGATCAAAGAGAAATTCACTGGACAGTATGCCGTAGCTACCACCAAAGCAAAACCAGATCTGCCTCTGCTTTCGTACCGCCTTGCTTTAGGATTTAAGAATTTATACAATTCGCTGAAAATTTACCAAGGTTGCAGTGGAGCACTCATTTGCAGAAAAAAAGAATTTCATCAAGTTAAAGGATATAATCCGGAAATAACTCTCCGAGAACATAGAAAATTAACTCTACAATTACGCCAACTGGGAGAATATACATACATAAATACCGCAGTAATCACTTCAATGCGCCGCTATCAAGAATGGGGTTTACTTAAAGCATTAACCTTCTGGACCAGGCAGTGGATTAAAGACAAAAAAGGAACCTTAAAAGAAAGCAGTTATGAAACTATCCGCTAAGGAAATGGTCAAGTTTGCTAAATAAAACAAAATTCTTATAAAGAAATCATCTATTTTCTGACCATATGAGCGAACAACTACAAGGCAGAATCATCCACGTTGGTGATGATCAGATTACCATTTACGCTATGAATCATCCGACCAGTTTGTATACGGCTGCCTATCAGAATAGGGACACAAAAGCTCTGGACACCATGTTCGGATTGACCGGCGAGCCAGTTCCAAGAGAGAGCGAAATTGCTCGGGATTTAGTAAGAGCAACTGGCAGTTGTTCCCTCGGAAAAACTGAAGTGGAAGAAGTTCTACGATATTTTGCTGGAGTTGCAAGACGGGCAGGTAATTTTGTAGGACTTCTTGAGGATGAGCTACGAAAGCATAGTAGAGAAGGAAGATTATCCCATATCAGTGAAGGATGGGTCGATATTACTTTAGAGTACAATGATGGTATGAATGATGGAGCAACCTACTTTAAAAGGATAACTGTTGAAGAAAGAAACGTCTTGTTTCCAGCAAATTTACAAAAAATGTTTTTCTAAAAGTATCAGAAGTTAATTCTTAACTAAAATAATTAATCTAACAAGTTAACTCATTCTTTCCTTCGGTTAAGCAGATTATCTTGTTATCCGCTATATCATAGAAGTTAATTTGCGGATTGTCGACTTTTGCTTTACAGCAGACGCTTTTGGCAGTATTCTTGACTAACAAGTCATATTTTCCCTGTACATTGGTTACTTCCGTTTCTTTCGCCTCTAAAGCATTTTGACAAACACTTTTGTCGTCTTCCAAAACAGCAGTTTTTTGGGCAACCTGTTCTGTTATCTTATTATCCATATCGCTTTTGAGAGTAGAGATTTCTGTTTCCTTCTCAGTTATAGTTTCCTGAGCGTCTTCTAAATCAGACTTACCCCGCTCTAATTCTACTTTACATTCAGTCAATTGATCAGTAGTGTCTCCAACTTCAGCTATCAATGCTCCAGTAAAAGCACTATAAGATGAAAGATTAGTTTTGGTAACTTCTAGATCGCGTGCTAATTGTTGAACATTTTGAGCATACTCTTCGACAGTTAGATTAGAACCTTCTACTTGTTGATAAACCCCATAGCCGACTACACCTGGCCGGATAACAAAAACAGCTAAGAAAATTCCAAACACCAGAAGCACTAGCATCAACCACATATTACTCTTTTGCGCAGGCTTATGTTCCTCTTTTTTTTCAAACATCAAAGGCTAGAATAATTAATCCCTATTTAAAGTTTACGATTTNCTAAAAGAATAGTTTATTAATTTGAATCAATTTTTNTAAAAAAATATGATTATTACTATTTCTGGGACNCCNGGTAGCGGTAAAAGCACCGTTGCCCAGATTTTAGTTAAAAAGCTAGGATTAGAAAGAATTTACATCGGCGGCATCTTACGTACTCTGGCCAAACAGAAAGGAATGACTATCGAACAACTTACTGAATACGCTCAAAGTCATCCAGAAATTGATCAGGAAGTTGATGAAAAGACCCGCGATGAAGCACGAAAATTAGCGCAACAAGGCCAGGATGTTTTGGTTGAAGGAAGGGTTCAATTTTTTTTTCTCCCTGAATCCGTAAAGATCTTCATGAAAGTTAACCCTAAAGAAGCTGCCAAGAGAATTTGGAAAGATTTACAAGATAGAGAAAAAAGTGGGGCTCGCAATGA
>C687J35504_10001366_pt1 | contig 17077 bp, 20 predicted proteins | sample RifCSPhighO2_02_FD_35504 | JGI IMG/M metagenome (IMG submission 35504) | reverse complement strand
GGGCCAGCCGGTCCGCGACCGCGGCGAGCGGCTCGTCCGAGCCGGGGAGCGACATTTGGCGGCGCGGCCGCGGCGGAGNGGGTTTTACTCGCTGGTGGGCGCAGCGCGCTTGCGCGCGGCCGCCGCGCCAAGAAACGCGGTCTGCGCGCGCGCCGCGGCGAGCAAAGCGGCGCGCGCGGCGAGCACCTCCTCGTCAAACTCAAACACCTCGGCGGCGGCGTCGGCGAACGCGCGCACGCAGCCCGCGTACCGCCGGAACTCGGCCCAGTCGGCGTCGCCAAACGGGCGGTCGGACGCCAGGTCCGCGCGGAAGGCCGCGTATGTGCCGTCGCGCAGCAGCGCGGCCATCTTGCGGCGGAGCGCGTCCAGCGAGTCGTTTACGCTGGGCCGCATGTGCAGTCTGCAATTTGGGAATAGCGCCGTCGGGGCACGAAACGACTGCGACGCGCCCGCCTTGGCAAATGATGCGCCGCGCGCCGCCCGCGTGGACCGCGCCCGCGGCGCTGTTTGGTGCAGCCGGTGCGGCCTCCGTCGGGGTGTTTGTGCTCACAACGGTCCTGGTGCTCGCGATCAGCGTGTTCCCCGGCATCTACAATGTGATTCCGCGGCGGTTCGGCGCGGACGTGGTGGTCGACACGGGCGAGGCGCTGCTGACGTTCTCGCGCCACGGCATCCTCGCCGCGCCGCCGCTGCCGCTCGCGCCGCCGGTGCTGCACTGGAACGTCGGCGGCACGGGCGTGCGCGTGCTGCGGCCCGCGCCGGCCGACTTTGCCTTCTCCGCCGGCGCGGCCGACGCCGACCTGGCGCTCGTGCCCGGCCCGCTGGCGGGCGCCACGTGCGCGTACGCGGCGAACGTGACGTGGGACGCGCGCGGGTTCGCGGCAAGCTGCACCGAGCAGGCGGCGCCGGGCACGCCGGGCGGCGCGGCGACGCTCGACGCAATCGGCAAGGTCCCGTTCGGGCAGCTGCCGGACGTGCTGTCCAAGGGCCCGCCGTTCTTTGGCTACTGGGACGCGAACCTGAACGTGCCCGCGCTCTTCAACGCAACGTGCGGCCCGTCCGACAACTTCTTCTACCACGTGGAGGTCTCGGGCACCACGCAGCTCGGCGTGCACACCGTGTGGCCGTCGGGCGACGACGCGGCGTGCTACAACGGCACGTGGTTCCGCCTGCCCGGCTCGCCGATCGAGTCGGTGCTGGGCCGGGCGGGCATCATCGTCGCGGTGTACGGCGACTACACCGCCGACCTGATCGACGTCGGCGGCGTGCCGCTCGCGGCGGTGCTCAACGCGTCGTTTGTGGTGCTCGGCGCGGCGCCGGGCCTGCCGGGCGCGCAGACGCTCGCCGTCGAGCCCGGCGAGCTGACGCTCGGCGGCGCGACGCTTGGCCTGCCCGACGTGCCCGCGTTCCCGCTGGCGACGAACGTCGTGCCCGGCTACCCCAAGAACCCCGTCGTCGACCGCAACGGCCGCTGGGTATCCGCGCCCGTCGGCGTGCCGGTTGAGACGATCGCGGGCACGCCGAACCAGGTGTCCGCCGCGTGCATCGGCCACGACTGCACGCTCGCGCTGCCGCAGGACATTGCGACCAACTCGACGCCGCAGTTTGCCGGCGTGTACGTCGGCGGCGACCTGCTCGCGCCTGCCAGCCCGTCGGCGGGCAACATCCTCTTCCTGCCGTCGAACGCGGGCGTCGCGGGGCAGGTGTACGGGCGCACCGCGTCGGGCGCCGCGTGGCGCGACGAGCAGCTGCTCACGCTGGCGCGCTACACCACGACGACGCCGGCCGCGGTGACCGGCGCGGCGTTCAAGAGCGTGTACGGCACGGGCACCGGCTCGCGCACGATCCCCGGCGGCACGCTCGTGCCGGACACGAAGATCGAGTTCCGGCTGGCGTGCTCGTACGTCAACGGCGCGGGCTCGACGACGATCCGCGTGGTGCTCGGCGGCACGACGCTCGTGACGGGCGCGGCGTTCAGCGGCGCGTCCGCCCCGCTGCTCATCGAGGGCACCGCGTGGGTGCCAGCGGCGGGGCAGATGATGGTCGTCGGCACAACCATGCGCGGAACGGCCGTGGCCGAGCTGCTGGTGCAGCCCGCGCCCGTGGCGTTTGCGCCCGCGGCCGCGCTGGCGTTCGACGTGCAGGCCTCGCAGGGCGCGGCGTCCGTGTCGTGCTACGGCACGATGGAGGTCCGGCCGTAAGCGCACTAATTTATCTCCGCGGCCGCGCGCCCGGGAAATGAAGGCTTTGCTGTTCCTTTTATTGCTGCTCGGCATAGCGCGCGCCGAGATCGCGTGCCAGGCCGCAACGCAGGTCGCGCTGGCCGCGGGCGGGTCGCAGGCGGTGGAGCTGGCCGCGGCGTACGCGCCGGGCAGCTGCCAGTGCTCGTTCCTGCCGCACCCCGGCGCGAACATCACGTGCTGCACCGACGAGACGTGGGCGCCGGCGGCGACCGACGTGCTCGGCGCGTGCCGCTGCTCATTTTTTGCGTACCTGCCGATCCCCGCCGCGACGTTTGATTTCTACGCGTGCGCCGACGTGCTCCTATGATGAATAAACCGCCGTTGGTGTTGCAACACGCGCGAAATCAAACAATACAAAACTTTGATCTTGATGAGCAGGGCCTTTGTGATCCTGTCGATCGCGTGCACCGTTTTGCTGGCATACGCAATGTGGTCGTACAGGGCACCTGTGCACACGCACATGGCGTTTCATTGCGGGACCGTGCTTGCGTGGCTCCTTTCCAGAATGTCGTTTGTGCCGCCCGGTGACACACCGTATGTCTCGTTAAGTTTCGCAGTGCTTGTCACGGTGATAGCCGGGTGCACCGGTCTGCATTTCATTCTTTTCACCGATTTCATGCACGTGCCAAATGTACTGCCTAGTACCAAATAAACTGCCGTGTTGCAACACGGCCACGCCACACGGCGCCGACATTCAAAATGCAGGCCAGTACGGGGGCGCCGGCGGTGCAGAAAACGCACATGGGCACATACGTTGCGCTTGCGCTGCTTGTCGCGCTGCCTGTCGCGGTGGCGTACGTGCCGCACTGGGCGCTCGCGCCGGTCCTGCCTGCCGCGTGCGCGTGGCTGCTGATCCGCGCAATGGGTGGGCGCGTGGCCGCCGAGGCCGCGCACCGCTACTACGCGCTGTTCGTGGCGCTGTCCACGTACTACCTGCTGATCACGCCGGTGCCGGCGCCGGACCACGACGGCCGGGTCCCAGAGGTCACGATTTTCTTGGTATGGTTGTCGGTGTGCGCTGGCATGTACGCGCTGTCGCGTGCTATAACATGAAAAATAAATGGCAGACGCCGAGGGCAAGTTCGGGCCGTGTTGCAACACGGCCGCCGCCGACGATACGCCATTCGCCCAATCGACATGTTCAAGCGGGACACTGTGGCGCAGGCCGAGATCGAATTGCTGATGGCGCGCAGCAGCATCCGCGCCATGCTGCCCGACCCGGCCGTCGTGCGCAACGCGCGCTTCTGCGACACGTTCGCCGCCGGGTTCCTCGGCCTCCTCGCCGACGACATGGGGCTCCGTGGCCCTGGCAAAGCCGGCTTCGTCGTCTCCATCGAGAAGCTGCTCGCCGAGACGGGCGAGGCGTGCGGCATCCCGCTCGAAGACGCGTTTCCGGCCGCGTGCACGGTCGTGCACGCCGAGCTGGCGCGCCTCGCAATGTCGTGCACGACGATCGACTCGACCCCGGGCGACACGCTGGTCTACGCGACGACAAACTACGCAGTGTAAGAATAAACATTCAAATGTCGGACGTCGAACGGGTGGTGCAGGACATTGAGCAGGCGTTCGCGGTGTACCTGCGCGAAAAAACAGAGATGGCTCGACTGTTGATGGGCGGCGAGCCACCGGACGGCGAGCCGCTCGACTTTTTTGCCGCGCATGCACGCATCGACGCGCGCATGCGCACGCTCATGCGCCTGCACCGGCAGCTCGTGATCGCCGTGCGGCGCCTCGACGCGCCGGCCGTGCGCGCGCAGATCGCCGCGATGGCGCCGCGCGACCTCGCGCTGTTTGCGACGCTGGCGCACCCCCGCCTGGCGCCGTCGCCGCCGGACGCGGCGGGCGCGGCCGCGTGGCGCCGGTCGATCCTCGCGGCGCGCCGGCGGCACCTGCTCCGCGACGCGCCCGACGGCGCGGACGAGATGGCCGCTGCGGGCCTGGCGGCGCTGCTGCGCATGGCAGAGTAGTCTATTGCGCGCCCGCCCGGACGTGCACGACGAGGTCGCCGTCCTCGAGGGCGCACCGCACGTGCGCGTCGCCGCACGCCTCCCACACGCCAGGGCACAGGAGGCGGCGGACGTGCGCGCGCACCACGGCCGGCGGCGCGCCGTGCCGGAGCGCGAGCGCGGCGACGAGGTCGTCGACCGCGTGGGCGCGGACGCGCGCGGCGCACACGTCGGCGTCGGGCAGGTACTGCAGGTCCGCGCGCGCGAGCGCGCCGGCCAGCCACATGTGCGCGTCGGCGCGCGCGAGCTCGATGCGCGCGGCAAACGCCTGGTGCGCGCGCTTGGCCGCGGCGCACCGCGCGGCGAGCCCGTCGGCGCCGTCGAATCCCATGACTGCATCGGTGGAGGGGGGGCCCACGTGGACGCACACGGCCGTGCTGGCGGGCCTGTGGCTGGCCGCGGCCGCCGTGCTGCTCGTGACGTGCATCGCGGCCGCCGACCTCGTGCGCATGCTGGCCGCGTACGCGTGGACGCGCATCGGCCGCGCGTACGCGTGGGCGCGCGCCGACCCGCGGCATGTGCAGCTGGCGGCCGCGCGCGCGGCGGTCGGCGCGGGCCGCGCGCACATGCTCGACTTTGGCGACCGCGCAGTCGACGCGCGCCGGCTGCTCGCGGTCGACACGGTCGTCGCCGCCGAGCACGTGGCCGCCGCGCGCGCCACGCTGCTGCCCGCCGCGACGACGCTGGTGGTGCCCGCGGCGCACGTCGCGGCCGCCGCGTGGCTCGTCGCCGAGCTGGCCGACCTGCGCGCCAAGAAAGCCTAGTCTATTGCCGCCGGCACCCAGCCGCGCGCGGGCGCGCGGCACAGCGGGCACGTCGGCGCGGCGCGCGCGAGCAGGCGGCGCGTGCACGTGCCGCACACGCCCTCGGGGTGCGCGCCCGCGGCGCACGCGAACGCGCGGATGTCTGCGCGCGGCCGCCGCTCCATGCACACGGGGCACGCCGGCGCGCCGGGCGCCGCGGGCGCGTCGTCGGCGTCGGCGTCCTCGACGTCCATCCGCGCGTCGTGTTGCAACACGTTTGTGTCGGCCTCGGCGAAACTAAAATTTCCGGTCACGGTCGCCGCAGGGGGGGCGAGCGCATGGGCGAGCACGGCGTCGCCGACGGCGCCCGCGTCGCGCATCCAGCCGGGCAGGTCGGCGGCGGCGAGGTACTGCATCCGCGCGACTGCGTGCGCCTGCGGGGGATTCGCGGGCGCGCGTGGGACGAGGTGCGCGTCTGGCTCGACTACCACGGCGCCGCCGTCGTGCCGCTGAAAATCGAGGATGAGCTCGTCGTCTTCCGCCGGCGCGCGCGGCCGACGGCGCTGCGCGTCGAGTACGGCCCCGGCGACGTCGCGTACGTGCTCGCGGGCGTGATCGAGGGCGCGGCGCGCGTCGCGGACGTGCTCGGCGCGCTCGAGTGGGTGCCGCGCGGCGCGGTCACCGGCTGCGCGCTCGCGTACCGCCGCATGCCGCCGCCGACGCTGTGGGCGTGGGTCACGCCCGTCGCACCGTGCGCGCCGCAGCGCTTCCCCGTGCTGGCGCCCGCGATCGCGTACCAGCAGCGGCGGGGCGGGCTGCTGCTGTCCAACGAGCTCGCGGCCAAGGGCCACGGCGCGCGCGAGTTCTTTGTCGTGCACCCCGCCGGCCTCGCCGCGTGGGCCGCGCGGCACCGCTACGCCGACGGCACGCTCGGCGACTACGGCGCGTGCCGCTTCTACGCCGACCTCGACGCCGAGTACGCGGACGCGCCCGCGATGCGCGACCGCGCGTTCGCCGAGGGGCAGACGTGGCACGTGGTCGACGCGGCGGCCGCGCTGCTCGCCGAGTGGGGCGTGGCGGCCGCGCGCGCCGACTTTTGCTTCTTTGAGACGCGCCGCGAGAAGAAGTTCTCGATGCACGTGCTGTCCGACACGTTCCACTTCGAGACCGACTGGCTGGCGCGCGTGTTCGGGCGCGAGCTCGACGCGCGGCTCAAGGCCGACCCCCGCGCGTTCTGGTTCGAGCACACGAGCAAGGACGGCGCGGTCGAGCGGCGCATCGTGTACGACCGCTCGGTCTACGCGCGCCACAACAACCTCCGCTTCCTCGGCAAGTTCACGTCCGACGGGCACACGCCGCTGTACCCCGTGCCGTGGTGGCACGGCGGCGTCGACCCCGACCCCGCGGCCGAGCGGCTGCGCGGCATCCCGATGCGCCTGCAGCCGGGCTCGCGCCGCGTCGGCTACGACACGCTCAACGAGGCGGGGCGCGTGTACCTCGAGATGCTGTGCGCGCCGCGGCCCGCGCCGCGGCCCGCGCCCACCGGCGCGACCACGCACGACAGCGCGCCCGACTGGTTCGCGGCCGAGGCGCTGCCCGCGATCGCGGCCATGGGCTTTGCGGTGCGCGCCACGCCGTGCGACGACGCGGTGCTCGTGCGCGTCACGGGCGTGCTGCCCGGCCACCGGGGAACGTGCCCCGTGCACGGGCGCGTGCACACAAAGGGCAGCGGGCCGCGGGCCATCTACGCGTTCGTGCGCCCCGGCCGCGCGGCGTGGAAGTGCAAGAAAGGCGCGTAGTGTTATTCTATTTTGCACACGGGGATGGAGCCGTACGAGATCGCGGCGTTCCTCGGCGCGGTCGAGGTCGTGCTCGAGCACGCGCGGCCGGGGCACGCGGTCACGGTGCAGCAGGCGGGCGGCGACGTGCGCAGCGCGCTGCACATCCGCTGGCCGGTCGTCGAGCTCGTGATCGAGCGCGACACGAACATCGGCCGCGCGTCGTTTGCCGGCCCGCAGCGGCTGGCCGTGGCGCTGACGACCATGAAGTGGGTCGACGGCCAGCTGACGCACGTGGCGCGGCGCGCGCCGCTGCCCCGCCCGCACACGCAGCTGTGTATCCGGTACGCGTACGACATGCGGGCGTACGCGATGCTCGCGGCGGGCGAGGTGCCCGCGCTGTACTCGTACGCCGAGCTGTGCCGGCAGCTGCTCGTCGACATTGTGCGGCCGTGGGCGCACACGTCGCTGCTCGCGCGCACCGGCGCCCCGCCCGCGGCCGAGGACCTGCTGGCCGACATGCCGTGGAACGTGCTGGCCGAGGCGGTCGACGACTTCCGGCGCGCGGCGCACGAGTGCGCGACGCTGCACGACCTCGCGCCCGACACGGGGTGGGCGCGACTGTCGGCGCCCGCCAAGCGCGTGGCGTGGTTCGCGAAAGGCGCGGGCGCCGCGCGCGTCGCGCTGCTGCTGTCGGGCGCGCCGACCGTCGGCGTCCCGCTGCTCGGCTTCCGCGTCGGCGGCGGCGAGCAGGTCGCGCTCAGCACCGACCCCGCCGACTGGCTGCGCGGCGTGTGGATGCTGCAGGTCGGGCCGCGCTGGTTCGCGCGCGGCGCGCACCCGTTTGCGCGCGGCGGCGCGGACCTGCGCTGGGTGTGCGCGCCGATGGCCGCGCCTGGCCTGCTGCGCGACCGCGCGGAGAATGTAGACGTCGACTAGCCGCCCCGCCACCAGCGCGCGTACGGCCGCCCCGCGCGGTACGCGAGCGTCGCACCCCGCGCGCCGAACCGCACCAGCGCCCACGCGAGCAGCAGCAGCGACGACGCGATGCCCGCGCCGACGACCGCGGCGGCCGCCATCGCCAGCACGTACAGCAGGCCGGTCCACAGCACCACGGACGGCGCGGCGTACACGGCGCACGCCAGCCCGTGGTCGGGCGGGCCGATCCAGCCGAGCGCGTCGTTGGCCGCGGACAGTATTAACTGCGCGGCCGCGACCGCGACCGCGTAGCGCGTCAGCGTGCGCGCGGTGCCGCGCACGAGCGGCACGAACGTGAACGCCGCGACGCCGAGGATGTTGTAGCTGACGCGGCGGTGCGCGAGCGCGCGCGCGCCGTCGGCCGCGGCCGCGCGGAAGTTGGCGAACGTGTTCGCGGCGTTGGTCCACGACAGCCCGCCCGTCTGGCGGGGAAGCAGGCCCTCGTTCGTGTACCCGTACTGCTCGCACGCGGGGTTGGCGCTAGCCGCGATCGTCAGCGTCGGCAGGCGCACGCCGATCGGCATGTACATCCAGCACAGACACTTGCCCGCGACGCACGCTTTTGCGCGGCCGGCGCAGTCGGCGACGGTGCTGCACGCGCGGTCCTGCTCGCACTGGATGGCGCCGACGAGGCGCGCGAGCGGGCTCTCGCCGCGGCGCGGCGCGGGCAGGCAGAACGGCGTGACCAGGCCGGAGCACGCGGGCCGGTCGGCGAGCAGCTGGAAGACGTACTCGGCGTCGGCCTCGAGCTCGGGCAGCACGCCCGCGACGTACTGCAGGCCGTCGAGCGTCAGCAGGCCGCCGGCAAAGTACGCGCGGCCGACGTACTGCGCGGTGTACACGAGCGCGGGCAGCGCGAGCGCGCGGTCGAGCTCGCCGGTCGCCGCGGCGGTCGCCATCTCGAGCGCGGTGCCCGAGACGAGCACCAGCGCGCCGGACAGCGCGGACAGCGCGGTCAGTCCAATAAGAAACGCGACCGCGGGCGGGAAGAGCAGCGCGAGCACGAGCATGAGGAACAGCGCCGCGGGCACGCCGACCGCCGCGGTCCACCACGAGTCGTCGACGAGCTCGATCGCGCGCAGCTGGCGCGGCGCGGCGCGCGCGGCCGCGGCCGCGCACCGCGGCGGCGGCGCGTACGGCAGCGCGCGAAAGTCGACGCCCGCCGCGCGCATGCGCGCCGCCAGCGCGTGCGCGTCGACCGGCGCGTCCGCGGCCAGCGCGGCGCGCGCGACGCCGAGCACGCGCACCCACAGCGCCAGCTCGGGGCCGGTCGCGCCCGCGCGCGCGAGCGCGCGGTCCCACGCGGCGGGCAGGCGCGCGAGCAGGCCGCCCGCGGTGCGGTTGGCCGCGGCGCGCAGCATCGCTCGCGGCGCGCGCGGCCCCGCGTCCTCGACGAACACGGGCGCGGCGGGGCACGAGCCGGGGAGCGTGTTGACGATGACGTTCAGCGCGTTCACCGAGTCGTAGAACGCCGCGGCAAACGGGGCGAGGATGTAGTCGGCGTGGAGGTCCGGCAGGCGGCCGTTGTTGTCGTTGTACAGCGCGACCTTGTCCTGGAGGATGCCCGCCTTGCCAAAGATGCCCTGCGCGACGCCCGCCAGGTCGAGCGCCGTCTGCGCGATCCGGCGCACCACGGTAATAAACCGCTCGAACACGCTGCAGACGCTCTCGTACGCCTGCAGCACGGGCACGAAGCCGAACGCAATGTAGAGGCCGTACACGAGCGGGTCGCTGACGCCGTCGTACGGCGGGTAGATGCACTTGGTCCACGCCTTCATCGCCGTGTCGGGCACGTCGGCGGGGCTGTCCCAGATTTTGCGGAACGGCGGGCTGCACAGACAGAACATGGCGTTCTCCCACGAGTTGAAGCACTCGGTGAAGCCGAGCAGGTCGGCCAGAAAGTCGGTGAAGATGCTCACGAGCAGCGACCAGAACGACAGGTCCTCAATGTCCGAGACAAAGTCGATGGCCTCGCGCAGCACCTCAAAGAAGAGCAGCACCGGCACCTCGACGAGGCACACGATCTGCTGCAGCAGCGCGGACATGCGGTGCGAGTACTCGCAGTACGTCTCGGCGACCAGCGGCGTCGGCGCGTCGCGGAAGCCGTCGTCGAACCCAATGACGTCGGTGAACACGATGAGCACCGCGTGCGGCACCGCGATGAAGCGGTTCCACGCCACGGGCAGCGGCTCGATGCATCCGAGGATGCGGTTGAGCGGGTCGGCGACGGCGCGGTACATGTTCTGCAGGTGCGTGGCGGTCATGAGCGCCGTGTTCCAGAACACGGCCTGGTCGGCCTGGATCGGCAGGCCGACGTACACGACCGCGCCGAACAGCAGCAGGCGCATGATCTGGCCGCGCACGAGCCATGGAAACACGAGCGCCGCGCGGACGCACGCCAGCACGAGCGCGATCGTGGCGAACACGACCATTTCCCTGCGCGGGCGCGCGGCAACGGTTTTCGCAACCAATGTTTATTAGCGCGACTGCGTCGGTCGCGGCGGCACGCCCTTGTCGCAAATGTCCGTGGTCTGCACCCGCTGCGCACCACGATTTTCCGGCGTAATCACCGAATACAGGATAGACCCCAACAACTTTGCGAATCGATACACCACATTGAGTATGTATCCGATGTCGTTTACCATCTCCGAATACAGTGCGCCGAGGTTGGATTTGGGATCATCCACCGGCGTCGTCTGTGACACGGGCGGCGTACTGATAGATTGCGTATGCGCGCCGGGCCCGTTCTGCATTAGGCGCTGCCGCAACTCGGCGAAGCCGCGTTGAATTTGTGTCTCCAGCACCATTCCGGCCTTGTCATGCGCAAGTAACAACGTGGGTGGCGACCATACAAACCAGATAAGCGTAGTAATAAGCACGACAATCATCACCCGCTCGATCACGTGCATTTTCAGAATGTTTATTCGCTGTCGGACGCACCGCCGTACATCTCGGCCAATAGCTCGATGTACGTGTCGTGCTGAATCCACGCCATGTTGATCTGCGTGAACGTCGGGCACAGTTCGAGCGGCGCCCACAGCGCGACGCGCGCGGCCTCGGGCGTGGCGGTCCACAGCTCCCACAGGAGCTGCGCGGCACCGGGGTACATGCGCGCCGCGTCGGCCGGCGCGGCCACGCGTCGGCGCAGTATCTCGGGCAGCATGGCGCAGTAGAGCAGGTGCCTCAGGTCGGGGGCGATCGCGATGCCGCGGCTGAACAGCACCGTGCGCATCGTGTTGCGCATGCCGCGCGCGTCCAGCCGCGCCTCCTCGGCGGCGGCGCGCACGGCGGGGTTTCCGAGCAGCGCGGCGAGGCCGGGGCGCAGCGACGCGTCGGCGGCCAGGATGCTCCGCGACGCCATCGCCGCCAGCACGTCCGCGAGCGCGTCGCGGAACAGGAACGCGAACAGGAACGCGTAGTCCTCCTGCCGCAGCCCGCGCGGCTCGCGCGCGGTCTCGCGGTCCGGCAGGACCAGCGCGGCGAGCGTGCCCGGCGCAAACTGCTCGAGCACGGACCCGAGCGCCTCGGGCGTGCGGTCCCAGCGGTAGCCGGGGTCGTGCAGCCTGCGCGCGGCGCCCCACAGCACGGACACGAGCGTCTCCGGCCGCGCGCCGACCTTGGGCGCGGGCGTCGGCCACGTGCGCGCGACGTACGCGCCGCTGCCGATTGCGGGGTACAGGCGCGCTGCGTCCGGCGGCGCGAGCGGCGGGCCTGCGCGCCACGGCGCGCGCGCGTCGAGCCGCCGCGTGGTGGCGACCATGTGCGCGATCAGCTGCGCCTTGGTGCGCGCCACGTACAGCACGAGCACGTCGTCGCCGGCGCCCGCGGGCGGCGCGGCGTCGAGGCGCGCGAGGCCGAGCGCATCGTACAGGCCGCCGGTGGCCGCGCGCATGTGCTCCGCCAGCGCGGCGAACGCGGCGCCGTCGTGCTCGTCGTGGACGAGGCGCGCGTACGCGTCCGTGGCATCGCGGAACGCGGCGTCCATCTGCGCCAGGACGTCGCGCGGGGCCACGGGTGTCGGCGCAGGCACGGGCTCGCGCAGGTGCGCCAGCCGGCGGCGAACGTCGCTGGCCAGAAACCCGCCACCCGACTCTCCCGCCGTCGCCAGGTCGCCAAACGACAAGGGGTAGACCCGCTCGGCGCGGGTCAGCTCGCACAGAGCGCGGTCGGCCGGCAAATCGTCGCCCTCGCGCGGCGCGTCAAAGTCGGTGGCTGCGTCCTCGCCGTCCGAGAGCGCCCGCGCGACGGCGGCGAGCACCGTCGCGAACTCATGGTCGGCGGCACACGACACGGCCCACGCGACGCTCGCGCCGTCCGCGCTGTCCTCGTCCTTGACCTCGATGTGTGCAAGGGTGCCGTCGAGCGACACGTACGCCCGGTAATCACCGCTGTACAGCGCGAGGTGCCGATGCGCATCGGCACCATGCGGACGGTACACGGCCACGATGCGGGGGTGATCAAAGACCGCGCGCAGGACAGACACGAGATAGTCGATCGTCCGCGTCCGCGCGCGGTCCGGCGGCAGCGGCGCGTGACGCACGAGGGCCTCGTAGCACTCTGCGAGTGTGACCAGCTCCGCATGGCGCCGCACCACCCCGAGCACGCCGTCCGCGGCGGGCACGGCGTCCGACGCGTCGCGGACCGGGTGCGTCGCGGCGCCGCGGACGTGCCCGTCGTCCATGACAAACTCCATAACCCCGCCGCGCGCCCGCAGGACCCAGCGCCCATTGCGGTCGTGCAGATCAAAGTCCTTGTTCGCCGAGTAGAACTCGTGCCGAACATATCGGAACAGATCGCTGCCCCGCCCGACGCGCCGCGTGACGTCCGCGAGAACGGATGCGACGGCGGTGTTCATTTTGATGTGCAATAATGGCGCAGCCGTTTGCACACCCTGTTGCAACACGCCGAATCATTCGCCATGGCTAATGTGTTCCGCGCGGTCGACGTGTTACGCGCGGTGATGCCCGGCGAGACGTTTGACGCGGCGGACTACGCGCAGCACCGCGTCGACCTGCACCCCGCGTGCATGGACCACGCCGGCGGCGGCTGGCTGATCGTGCGCGGCACCGCGCACGTGGCGCCCACGCCGCACGTGACGGGGTGGGTGGCGACGCACGCGGTGCACGGGCGCGTATGCGCGACGGTCGGCGGCATCGCGGGCACGCGCGCCGCGCTCGAGCACTTTTGCGCGCACTGCCGCGCGCTGTACGTGCACGATCCAATAGACTAGCGCTTTATTCTGAGCTTCCGCCACTGCCGCTCGCGGAACGCGTCCATCGGCGTGTCGCGCGGCCGGGCGCGTCGCACGGGTGCCGCGGGAGGCAATGGGGGCGCGGGCGGCGGCGCGGGCGCGCCCGGCGCCAGGTCGAACGCGCAGAAGCGCCGCCGCGCCACGCCAAACGCCGCCGCGTCCTCCTCGCGCAGGCCGCTCAGGCGCGCCTGCGTGGCGCGGCTGCCGCGGTCGCGCTCGAACGCGGCGTACATCTCCCACACGGGCGCGCGCCGCGCGGGCGGCGTGGCCGCGACGGCGCGGTCGAGCACCGCGCGGACGCACGCGTCGTCGTGCGTGGCCATGAGCAGCGCGACGCACTCGGCGACGTACGCGGACTCGCCCGCGTGCCGCTCGAGCCCGCGGTTCAGCACCGCGAGCGCGCGGTCGGGCGCGCGCTCGCGCATCTCCGTGCGCGCGCCGTGCGCGAACACCTGCCACGCGCACGCGGGGTTCGCGATCGCCGCCACGAGCGCGGCGCGCGCGCGTGGGACGCTGTGCGCGCGCAGCTCGAAGCGCATGTATTGGATGTGCGCGAGCGGCGTCGGCGCGCGCGCGAGCAGGCTGGCGTACACCGCGCGCGCGCGGTCGGGCAGGCCGCGGTCCTCGCAGAACTCGGCGTACAGAAAGTGCAGCGTCTCGCCCGCGGGCACGGCGGCCGCGCCGCGGCGGTAGTACGCGAGCGCGTCGTCCGCGCGCTCGCTGTCCGCACAAAACCGTGCGGCCTCGTGCCACGCGGCCTCGTCGAGGTAGAGCGCCGCGAGCGCGTAGTCGTGCGCGTAGCACACGCGGCGGTAGTACTCGTCCGGCGCGAGCCGCTCGGGGTTCCCCTTCTCAAACGCGAGGTACGCGCGCCACCGCGCGGCGTCCGGCGGATCGCGCCGCGGCAGCCCGCGCCGCGGCAGATTGCGCAGGTGGTACGCGCGGGCGCGCCACGTGGCGCGCGCGGCAACGTACTTGTGCCGCAGCGCGGCCAGGAGCGTCTCGGCCTGCGCGGCGTCCGCGTCCGCCTCGAAGCGGCAGTACTCGTCCCACAGGGCCTCGACGCCGTCGTGCGGGCGCGCGACCGCGAGCTGGTACACGCGGCGCAGCGCGGGCGCGGGCGCGGCGTGCGCGCGCAGGTGCGCAATGTAGCGCGCGTACAGGCGGCCGGCGGCGGGGTCGGCGGCATGCGCGATCGCAAACTCGAACGCGGCGGGCATGTCGCCGCCCGGGCACGCGCCGACCATGTCGAGGTACAGGCCGAAGAGCGCGGCGTCGCGCATGGGCAGCAGGCACTGCTGGAACAGCGTGGCCGCGCGGCCGAACGCGCCCTCGCGCATCTCGAGCGCGACCGCGGCATGCCACGCGTCGGCAGCCAGCGGGAAGCGCGCGAGCACCGCCGCGTACGCCGCGCGCGCGGTGGCAACGTCGGCGCCCGCCGGGGGGAGCGCGGGTTCCATGTGTGCGCGCGGCCGCCGTATGGCGTGTTGCAACAGGCGTGGCTATTGCCAAAACTCAGTTTTTGTCGAATATGACCACGGCGGCGGAACTCGTTCACCGCGTGGACGCGCGTGTCGATGCGTACGTGGCGTGCGTGCTCAAGCACTTTGCCGACGACCTGGGCGAAATCCGCCGCGCCGACGCGTACGTCCCGCCCAAGGTGTGCGGCGACCTGTCCGTGTACGCCGCCGAGCGCGCCGGGGAGATTATGACCGCGCGCCTGCCCGGCTTCCGCGTGAGTGTCTTCACCGACGGCGAGGCGTACGCCTACCGCGAGCCCACCTGGCGCGAGCGCTTCCTGCCGTGAATAAATTAGATTGCATAGAGGAAGACCTGTGGTCGTTGCGCCCGCCGGCGTGTTGCAACAGGCGTGGCTATTGCCAAAACTCAGTTTTCATCGAATATGGCCACGGCGGCGGAACTCGCGCGCATCGACGCGTACGTGGCGTGCGCACTCACGCATTTCACCGAAGACCGGCGCGAATACGCCATCGCCGGCGCATACGTCCTGCCCGGGGTATGCGGCGGCTTGCCCGTGCACGTTGTCGAGCACGCCCGGAAGGCACTGACCGCGCGCCTGCCCGGCTTCCGCGTGCGTATCTTCACCAACGGCGAGGCGTACGCCTTCCGCAAGCGCGGCTAGCGCGAGCGCTCCACCGCAAGAATAAAAATCGGATTGATGGAGGAGGACCCCGAGACAATCGCACGCGAGGTCGCGCGCGCGCTGCGCGCGGGCCGCCGCGCGGTGGCGTTCACGGGCGCGGGCGCGTCGGCCGAGTCGGGCGTGATGCCGTTCCGCGCGCCGGGCGCGGCGGGCGTGCTGTGGTCGGGCCTGGCGCTGCTCGGCCTGCCGCTCGCGGGCGACGGCCGCGCGTGGCACGCGTGGCCGCGCGTCGCGCACTTTTTCTACAGCCGCTTCTTCCTGGCCGGCGTGCTCGCCGCCGCGCCAAACGCGTGCCACACGTTCCTGGCCGACTGCGGTATGCCCGTCGTCACCACCAACGTCGACGGCCTGCACGAGCGCGCGGGCGCGCCGCCCGAGCAGGTCGCGGCGGTGCACGGCACCGTGCTCGAGGAAATCTGCGCCGGCTGCGGCCGCCCGCTGCCCGACTGCGCGCGCGTGCACCCGTGCTGCGGCTACCCCCGGCCCGCCGCGCTGCTGTTCCACGACGCGATCCACCCCGCGGCGGCGATCGCGGGCGGCGGGCGCGCGCACGACCTGGTGCACGCGATGCAGGGCGCGGACACGCCGCTGCTGTTCATTGTCGGCGTGTCGTGGGCGCTGCCGACATTCGCGTGCCTCCTGTCGGAGATGCGCTCGTACGGCGCGCGCGTCATCCACGTCAACCTCGCGCCGCCGCCCGAGCGCGTCGCCGCGCCCGGCGACGCGTGGGTGCGCGAGCCCGCGGCGGTGTTCTTCGGCCGCTGCCGCGCGGCGTACTTTGGCAGCGGTGATTTATAAACGAATTTACTTTTGCCACGGCCACCGCGGCTCCGCGCGGGTGAGAAAGACCTCGCCGTCGTTGTCGACGCGCACGTCAAAGCGCGGAAAGTGCGCGGCGATGCGCGCGCGCGCGGTCTCGCGCACGTATGGCGACATGTGTTTGGCACACACGCCAGGAGGGACGCGAAAGTCCACACGGCGCGCGTCCTCGTCGGTGAGATTGGAGAGCACGCACGCAACAAACGCCGTGACCTTGGCATCGACGCGTTTTTCAAGTTCGTCCTGTGCAAGCGTGGACATCCCCGTAAAGTGGTTGATTTATCAAATGGTTTATTCAACCGTGTGTCTATGAAATCCGTTTTGCAACACGGCGGCAACTACTATACCGTATTTATGTGGTACGTCCTCGACGCCAAATACGGCATGCGCACGGTCAGGTCGACGGCGACCGCGCGGCCGCCCAGCACGCGGCGCGTCACGGCGACGACCGGCGGGCCCGCGTCCGCGCGCACCGCGGCGATGAGGTGCGTGACCGCCGACGCGCGCACGCCGCGCAGGAAGCGCGCCCACTGCGGCGGCGCCAGGACCGCGCCGCGCACGTCGAGGCCGGCGAGCGTGCTGTCCGCGACCGCGTCCGTCAGGCGCGCGACGTCGTCCGCGGCCCACGGCGTCCACGCGTCCTCGAGCGCCAGCGCGTCGAGGTCGTGGCGGGCGAGATCAATAAACGTGGCGGGCGACAGCGCGCAGTTCAGCTCGAGCCGGCGGACCGCGGCGCCGCACAGGACCGCGAGCACGAGCATCTCCGCGCACGGCACGCGGTCGAGGCGCAGCTCGGCGACGCCCGCGGCGGCGATGGCGCCGCGCAGCGTGTCCGCGAGGGCGGGGTCGAGCGGCAGGTCCGCGAGCACGAGGCGCGCGGGGCGCAGCGCGGGCAGCGCGGCGGCCAGCGCCGCGACCGCGGCCGCGTCCATGCCGCCAAACTCGAGGCAGCGCACGTGCGCAAGCGCGACGGGCGGCGCGGCCATGTCGTACAGGCCGAGGCGGCGCCACGGGCGCGCGGCGAGCGCGGCGGCGGGCACGGCCGCGCCGCCGAGGCGCAGGTCGTCGAGGCGCGGGCTGGCGGCGAGCGCGGCC
>C687J35504_10001362_pt1 | contig 17096 bp, 14 predicted proteins | sample RifCSPhighO2_02_FD_35504 | JGI IMG/M metagenome (IMG submission 35504) | reverse complement strand
ACTCCTTTACCAGATCCAGCCCCACTATCGGCATATCGTACTCCTCACCATAGGGGTCGTAGCCCTTAGCGTATATCTTCTGGTTGAAGACCGCCCCGGGGGTGCTACGGAAGCCGTACCTCCCTACCCTTCCTGTCCCTACGTCATGCGTCTGCCCGTCGCTAAACAGGGCCCTGGCATCTGCCGGGTCTCCAGGATGGCAGTTTGCACACCCCACCTTGGAGTCGTTGAATAGCTTCTGTCCCCTCTTCTGCGCCTCCGTTAGCCCTCCGTCTGCAGTCCTGAAGGGACTACCTGTGAACTCCAGACTCCTTATATACGCTATCAGCGCCTCTAACCTCTCAGGGCTGAAGTTCTCGCTCCTGAACACAAACCCAGGGTCTCTTCCGCATACCCTGTCCAGACTGCTCGTGGCTCCCACTATCTCGTCAGGATGCCCCGTGAACCCCTCGTGACGGAAGGGCGGTAAATATCTGGCCCCACGGATGTACTTCACGTTCTTCCATGAGCCCCAGCCCTCGTCCCCAAGGTCCCATATCAACCCTGTCGTCTGGCCCCTCTCGTAATGACAGCTGGCGCAGGCATACTCCCCCTGCAACCCCCAGCTGGCATCGTTGAATATGAACTGCCCGTACCTCACTAGCTCCATCTTGTACGGGCTGTGCTTTACCCTGTAATGCACCTCTGGTACCGTCAGGGGCTCTCCCCTTCCCAGGGGCTCCCACTCCGGCCCCGTCTGGATGGTCGCCACCACGTGGGCCTCCCCGGCCATGACGCTACTACCACTGCCCATGGCTATTCCGAGGCAACTCACGGCGGCTACCATTAGGAATAACGCCGTTCTTTTCATAGTTTCTTTAACCTCCTCCAAAAAAATCTGAAACCAAAGAAGTTTACGAGTTCCAGAATCTAAAAGCCCTTAATCCGCAGGTGTCCTTACGATGGACACGTTGTTAGAAAAGTAGTTAGCTGCGTAGCAGAACTTCCCATCAGGAGACAGAGCGACGGAGCTTGGGCCAAGGCCAACTGGTACTCTCTTCACGAGATAACTGTTGACCAGGCTCAGGTCATCGGCCAGGAGGTCTAATTGCTCCTGCGAGTTGCCCTCTACAATCTGTCTCATCTTGTCAAAATCAAGTATGGTAACCCTGTGCATGCCCCTGACTCCGATGTAGACATACTTCCCGTTCTTGTCAATGACTAGGCCGTAGGGGTTCCCGTCGTAATTGTTCAGCTCATCCAAGGGTAACTGGGCAATCTTTCCNCCCGGCTTGGTCTCTGCTACGATNATGTTGTTGGTAAAGACTTCGCCGTTTTCTGCAATGCAGACAGGCAGCCAGTTCTTTGCCTTTTCCTCCGTCACCAGGACATATCTCCCATCAGGGCTGTATACCACTGCCCGCAGGTTTGAACTGTGGCGGACTCTCTTGTGCTCTGTTATCTTGTTTGTTGCAGTGTCAATGAAGACAATGGACCTGTTTATTTCTCCTGTCGTGTCAAGTATTACAGCGCCCTGCTTCCCGTCAGGGGAGATGGCAATATCCCTGGGCCCATAATCGGGCAGGGTTATCTCTCCGACCTTTTCGTTGCGGGTAGTGTCAATGATGTCAATCTTATCCCACAAGCTGCCTGAGCAACAGACATAGGCCTTCTTGCCATCGGCAGTGAGCTTTACACTGCAAGGCCAGTCTCCTACCTTGATTGTCTTTGTAACNGCCTTTGAGGCAATGTCCACCACTGAGACNCTGTCAGACTCNGCGTTGGCNACNTACAAGGTCTTGCCGTCAGGGGTGCATGCGGCGTATTCAGGCTGGACCTCTACGGCAACTTCCCCTANAACCTTCTGGGACTTGGCGTCTANAAAGGTGACGCTGTGACCAGACTGGTTGACTACAAATAGGGTGTTGCCGTCAGGTGAGGTGGAAATNTGGAAAGGTGATGTGCACTCCGTCTTTACACGGGTCCCNTGAACGAAACCCGCATAGGTGGTTTGGGCAAGGATAAGGCTGAGGATTGCAGCCCCCAGTATCCCNGCCANNAATCTGCTTCTATTCATCTACTAACCCTCCTCCGACTTGTGATAGAACCTCGCCATAGGCAAATTCGCCTACGGCGTAATAAGAAACCATCAAAGGACTTCACTAACCCTGGTGTGGACAAGTACCCGACTTGGTACACTCCGTTTTAAGAGGCTTACCGCACGTGGGGCAATTACCAGGATTTTCTATCTGTTCCTCGTAGGCGCCAGCTACCAAAGTATGACCTGTACCTGGCTCATCAGAGTTGTGCCCGTCTGGGCACTTAAATACGACTTTGGCGAGATCCTTCTGACTTTGTGTATCGTCGCCNTCATCCTCACACACCCCNCCGAGCTTAAGCANTTGCGCCTTATTATAGCACTTACCACACTTTATGCAGACAAAACCCGATTTCTGGCAAGCCCAGCAGTAAGGTAAATTCATGTGGGGGTTCTTCTCCCCCTTGTGTTTCTCCCAGTCCCATACGTACTGCTGATTTTTGCAGTCCGGGAACTCGCTCACCAGCTTGCAGGNATCGCACCAGAACTTCTTAAAGACCTGAACTGGCTTGCAGGGCTGGCCTTCTGCAGAGGCTAGNGGGGCGAGCAACCCAAGTAAGAAGAACNCTACTAAGCAAGTTAAGCCGTATCGCTTCACTCTTCTTCACCCCCCTTCTTTCTTGTTATTTTTCCCAGGCAGTTTTAGAGGCAGACCTTCTTTATACCTACTCGTACCAGGCAAAAGATTATACATGACAGATTAAATATGTCAACAAATTTTTTGAAATTCCAGCACCTCTTCAGGCGCTAGTCGTAAAACCACGAATTCTAGACGTTTACACCTCTACCTCCAGTACCTCCAGGCCTAAATGAGGTCTAGGATAAGGGAAGACACCATTAAGCTAGTAAGCATTAACCCTATAAGGAGTAAAGGCACTGCAACAATCTTGGATAGTAGCGATAGGGTCCTGTTGGGCGGCACACGGTAGGTCTCCAGGATACCTGCCTCCAGGAGCCTTTTGTACTGCGTGGGCCTCTCGTGCTGTAGTTCTTCCCCTGACACCCTGCCGGTGAACATGGCCTCGTCCACGGGGACCCTGTCTGGGAGAAGATGGGTATGGATAAAGTGTATAGTGAANACAAAGGCGGCGGCCAGTATGGCCTCATAACGATGGGCTACTAGGGCTATGTCCATTGCCCATCCTGGAAATGCTATAGAAAAGGTGGTGGGGAACCAGAGCATGAAACCTGTAACGGCCATAACTATGGTACCCCACATGAGGGAGAGGTACTCAAATTTCTCCCAGTATATCCAGCGGTCAAAGGCGGGTCTTGGACCAAAACCCAGTAGCCACTTTACGTCTGCCAGGACGTCCACCACGTCTCTAGGCTGTAGCATTATTGACTCTACCCCCCACATTATCTTTGCCCCTTCCCCTTTCCTCAGCACTATGTTGGAGACGTAGGCGAAGTGGAGGAATGCGCAGAGGAAGGTCATCCCGGCACATATCCGATGGATATAACCACAGGTGGGGTATCCTCCCAGCAAGGCATAGAGCCACCTTGCCCAATCTTGTCCCTGGAAGGCAAGGGGCATACCTGTCAGGACTAATCCAAAAAAGCTTATGATGAGGAGGAGGTGGCTGACCCTGTGGAAAAGAGTAAATCTAAGATAGAGTTTTTCTTCCTTCTTAGTGGCCATGGCCATCCTCTCCCTTTCTCTCGTCCTGGAGTATCCTGAACCACATGAGCAAAGAATGGGCACCAAAGGCAGTGAACGTGAATCCAATTATGCCCATGTACATCAAGAAGATGAGCATGAGATAGCTCTGTGGGTCGGANGCGATTTTCTTCAAGTCCCTATCTTTTAAGGCTTTGAGAAGGTCTTTGTATAGCTCTGGACGCTTGAACTTGGGGTGGGCTATGTGCTTAACAAATTTCTGGTCGGCCCCTTTATGACACTTGTTACAGGTCTCTACTATGTGTTCCTTTCCCACCTGGGAGGCAGGGTCTTCACTCTTTAATATCTCATGCCCTCCATGACAATCCGAGCAGTTGGCTACGTCAGTATTACAGTACCCCAGGGAGGCGAGTTGCCCATGGAGGTTAGTGCAATAGGTGAGTTTGTATTCCTCGTGGCACCCCGAGCACATCTGGTTCATCTGGCCCCTNTGGAAGGGGTCGTCCTTCACTGGGGTATCGCGCATTGAATTCTGCCCTATGTGACACTCCTTACAGGTAGGGGGTCTTCTCTTTTTCTCCTTCTCCTTTTCCTTCATGTGCCCCACATGACTGCCTTCCAGGTAGGCGGCCCCTGGGTCATCGTGGCAGAAGGTTACGCAGTCCACTGGCTGGAGTAATGCGGCATGTTCCCCGTAAACACCAGACAGGTCCTGGTGACAATCTATACACGTNAACCCTTCCTTGGAGAGGCCATGGGCGGAGTGCATGAAGGCNTCCTTATCTACAAGCATGGAGACTACNTTCACCTCCCCCGTCTCCCTCTCTATCCTGGGAACCTTGCTTACTTTGGTGGAGTCACCGTGGCACTCCATGCAGTCTTCCATCTCCTGGGCCAGTACCTGACCGCCGGAGAGGGAAAAGAAAAGGGGCAGGACCCATAGCATAACGTTTCTACAGATACCTGCCCACTTTTTTATGTGCATCGGTCAGCTTCTCCTTAATCTTCCGACTCAGAGGCCTTTTTCTTAGGGGCCTTAGCCTCTGGCTTTAAGGGGGAGTTAAGGATGGGGTCTCTCTCAACGTATCCCTTCCACTTGGCCTTATCAGCAGGGCTCATCTTGGCGACTAGCTTGTCTACCTCGTCCTCGTCCCTGTGGTCATCCTTCTTAAAGGCCTCGTCAAAGTTAAAGACCTTGGGTTTGCCGGTCTTTTCATCTATGGCCTTGGGACACTTATCCTTGGCGTCCTCCTTCTCCCAGTGACACACTAGACACTGGGCCTTTATCGTACCCTCCGGGTTGTTAATCCCAGCTACGAGAAGCCCTTTGTCATACTGGGCCTTACGGGCCATCATGGGGTCCTTGTTCAGGAGCTCATTGAAGGTCTTTTTGCCCTTCTCTTTCAGGTCGTACTTCTTTGCCAATTCTGCGTAATCCTTAACGGCTTTAGCCAAGTCGTTCTTTACCTCTGCATAACCCTCCCCTGGGCCATGACAGGCCTCACAGGTAACGTTTTCCAGATAGGTGAGCTTGGGGTCCTTCATCTTTCCGCCATGACCAGTGGCGTGGCACTTCAGGCAGTTAGGGTCCTTCTGTTCCTCAGGGGTCTTCAGTGCCTTGAAGGCCTCGGCATGTTCTATCTTCTTATACTCATCGCCCTCAAAGCACCCGGGCGAGAGATGGCATTTGCATCCCTTATTTCCTACGTATTTCCACTGCTGTTTACCTTCCCCATTAGTAGGAGAGGGTTTCAGCACTACCAGGGCACTCAGTGCCAGCATCAGAGAAAAAACAATGAGTCCTCTATACATTACGTTGCTCTCCTGTTTAGATGTCCCTTAAAACCACAAGTCATGCCTCAGGCAGATTCGCCTCAGGCGAACAATTTCCCTTTTATACGGAATCATTGTTCCACCAGAGGCGGAGAAAGGAGCGAAATGTTAACAATAAATATTTGAGTTGTCAAGGGCAAAATGACAGTAGCAAGTAGCTAGTAGTCAGTAGACAGTAGCCAGGGGTGGAGAGGTTTTCTCTGTTTACCGCCTGCTTCCCTTTAAGGCTTGATATACTCATGTCCAGGTGTTAGCATAAAGTAGATATGTTTAAATCTACCACCATATTGTCCGTGAGACGTAACGGGACAGTGGCCATAGGGGGAGACGGTCAGGTCTCTATCCAGAACACCATACTGAAGCAGGATGCCAGGAAGATTCGCAGCCTTTACCATAACCAGGTGCTGGTAGGTTTTGCTGGCGCCACGGCCGATGCCTTTGCACTGATGGAGCGTTTTGAGGGCAAGCTGGAGGAGTTTCAGGGTAATATCCTCAAGAGTGCCTACGAACTGGCCAAGGAGTGGAGGACGGACAGGGTGCTGAGGAGGCTGGAATCCCTGCTTGTGGCGGTGGACAAGAATAATTCACTGCTAATCTCCGGCAGTGGGGACATAATTGAACCAGAAGACGGCATACTGGGGATTGGTTCAGGGGGCCCCTTTGCTACGGCCGCAGCCAGGGCCCTGCTCCGTAATACAAATCTAGGCGCTAGAGAGATTGTGGAACAATCCCTGAAGATAACCTCCGAGATATGCGTGTTTACTAACAATAATTTAATTATTGAGGAAATAAAGGGCGGTTAGGCATGTAGCCGCAACTTTTAGGTTGCGTTTTTATCACGGGATGCCAATATTACGCAGGCTAAAGTTCGCCGTAGGCGAATCCGCCTCAGGCGTGACCTGCGGCTACCTCTCGCATAGAGCCGGACATCAAAAATGAATAACAATATGAAGGAACTCACCCCCAGAGAGATTGTCCAGGAGCTGGACAAATACATAGTGGGGCAAAAGGGGGCCAAGAGGGCAGTGGCCATTGCCATAAGGAACCGATGGAGGAGACTCCAACTCCCGCCTGGCCTCAGGGAGGAGGTACTGCCCAAGAACATCATCATGATAGGCCCCACAGGGGTGGGGAAGACAGAGATAGCCCGCCGCCTGGCCTCCCTGGTAAAGTCTCCGTTCCTCAAGGTGGAGGCCTCTAAATATACGGAGGTGGGCTACGTCGGACGGGACGTGGAGTCTATGATAAAGGACCTGGTGGAAATCTCCGTCAACATGGTGAAACAAGAAAAGATAGAAGAAATACGCCCCCAGACCGAAAAAAGGGCAGAAGATAGACTATTAGACCTACTCATACCTCCACCCCCTGGGAAAAGTTCAAGGGTTCAAGAGTTCAAAGGTTTAAGGGAGACAACGGCACCACAAGCCCTGGAGGAGACCTCCACCTCTGGGGAACAATACCTGGAAAGCCGAGAAAAATTTAGGAAGAAACTACAGGAAGGAAAACTGGAGGACCGTACAGTGGAGCTTACCCTCCAGGAAAAACCCCTTATCTTCCACGGGGTAGTGGCAGGGGCGGAGGAGATGGGTATGGACTTCCAGAACATGCTGGAAAAGATGATACCCCCACGTACCCAGACAAAAAAGGTCACCGTCGGAGAGGCCAGACGCATCCTGGTCCAGGAGGAGGCCGAAAAGGCTGTAGACAGGGAAAGGGTCATCAGAGAGGCCCTGGACAGGGCAGAGAACACGGGGATAATCTTCATTGACGAGCTAGATAAGATTGCCAGCCGAGAGGTGGCTGGGCGTGGCCCAGACGTCTCCAGAGAAGGGGTACAAAGGGACCTATTACCTATAGTTGAGGGCACTACAGTAGTCACCCGCTACGGCATGGTCAAGACTGACCGCATACTGTTCGTTGCCGCAGGGGCCTTTCACGTCTCCAAGCCCTCGGACCTCATCCCTGAACTCCAGGGGCGCTTCCCCATCAGGGCGGAACTGGAGAGCCTGGGCAGGGAAGACTTTATCAGGATACTCCGGGAACCCAAGAACGCCCTCATCAAGCAGTACGCCGCCCTGTTAGAGACCGAAGGGGTAAAGGTGAACTTCACTGAAGACGCCATTGAGGAGATAGCCCAGATAGCCTTCCAGGTGAACCAGAGGAGCCAGAACATCGGCGCCCGACGCCTTCACACCGTCATGGAGAAGCTACTTGAGGACACCTCCTTTGACGCCCCTGAACTAGATCACAAGGAGCTTACCGTTGACGCAAAATACGTCCGCACCAAACTCCAGCCCATCCTCAAAGACGAGGATTTGAGCAGGTACATATTGTAGCCGCAGGCTTTAGCCTGCGTAAAACATCGCAACCTAAAGGTTGCGGCTACATGTTGGACTTGTTGGACAGACCTTCAGGTCTGTCCATTTCCCCTCTAGAAAGAGGGGCAGGGGGTGTGTAACACACCCCTTAATCCCCTCTTGTTAGAGGGGAAAAACCAGGCGAGGTCATTGCGAGTGGAGCGAAGCAAACCCGTATTCCCCTTTTATGAATAACTGGGAGATTGCTTCGGGCTTCGCCCTCGCAATGACATACCCCCCTAGTCCCTTATCCCCAATCTCACCTTGACCAAGAAGACCCAAAATGTTATGTTTAAGTTTAAATAAAAATAGAAAGGAACACTGGTGCAGAAGATTAAGCTCACCATTGACGATAGACCCGTTGAGGCCGCTCCGGGGCAGACCATCCTGGAGGTGGCAGGCCGATTAGGGATAAAGATTCCCACCCTCTGCCACGACCCCAGGCTGAAACCCTTCGGGGCATGCAGGGTATGCCTGGTGGAGGTGGAGAAGGCACGCACCCTCCAGACCGCCTGCTCTCTAGAGATACAGGAGGGTATGGTGGTCAGGACCAATACCAAGAAGGTAACGGATACCCGCCGCTTCATCCTGGAACTCATCCTGTCTGACCACCCCCTGGACTGCATGACCTGCGATAAGTGCGGTACCTGTACCCTGCAAGACCTGGCCTACGAATACGGCATAAAAGAGAGCCGCTTCTTCAGGTCACCTCAGAGGGGTATAGCCCCAGACCCTAACACCATGATACTAAGGGATGACTCCAAGTGCATCCTCTGCGGGCGTTGTGTAAGGATATGTGATGAGGTGGAACAGGCCGAGGCCCTGGACTTTATAAACCGAGGCTTTGATACCGTTGTAGGCCCGGCCTATGGCGATACCCTGCTGGGGACTACCTGTGAATTCTGCGGGCAGTGCGTCTCCACCTGTCCGGTGGGTGCACTGCGGGAGAAACAGGCAGAGGGCAAGGGCAGGGACTGGGAACTCAAAAAGACCCAGACCGTATGCGCCTACTGCGGAGTCGGCTGTAACCTATTCCTCAACGTTAATACAAGGACAGGTAAGCTAGTAAAGGTAACCTCTGAGGTAGGCACGGTACCCAATAACGGGAACCTCTGCATAAAGGGACGGTTCGGATACGACTTCGTCCACCACCCCGACCGCCTCACCCAGCCATTGATAAGGAAAAATGGGAAACTGGAAGAGGCCAGTTGGGAGGAGGCAATGGGTCTCGTGGCCTCCAAATTACTGGAAACAAAGAAGAAACACGGTCCCCAGGCCATAGCCTGTATTGGTTCCGCCAGGTGCACTAATGAAGAGAACTATCTGATGATGAAGTTCGCCCGTGCGGTGGTGGGGACCAATAGCGTGGATATGTGTGCCCGTACCTGACACGCCCCCACCGTGGCCGGTCTGGCCGCAAGCTTCGGTAGTGGTGCTATGACCAATTCCATAGGGGAGATACCCTACGCCGACGTACTCTTCCTCCTCGGGGCCAACCCCACAGAGGCACATCCAATCATAGGACTCCAGATGAGGGCCGCCCTCAGACGGGGCGCCAAGTTCATCGTGGCAGACCCCAGGAAGATATGGCTGGCCGAGAGGGCCCAATACCACCTACAGCTAAGGCCAGGGACTGACTGCACCCTCCTCAATGCCATGATGAACGTTATTATCTCGGAGGGGCTGGAGGACAAGGAATTCGTCCGCACCAGGACGGAGGGCTTTGAGGCCCTTAAGACCTATTGTAACGATATTACCCCTGAGAAGGCAGAGAGGATAACGGGCATCCCAGCCCAGGATATAAAGGAGGCCGCACGGCTTTATGCCAAAGCGGACAAGGGCGCCATATTCTATACCCTGGGAATCACGGAACACGTCTGCGGCACGGAGACCGTCCGCACCATTGCCAACCTGGCCATGCTCACCGGGCACATAGGAAGACCCAGCACGGGTGTAAACCCCCTAAGGGGACAGAACAACGTCCAGGGCGCCACCGATATGGGCACCCTGCCTGATAAATTCCACGGCTACCAGATGGTGGACGACCCTGCCGCTAGAGAAAAATTTGAAAAGGCATGGGGGGTAAAATTGCCAGCCGTCAAGGGGCTGATGTCCCCTGAGATGTTTGACGCCGCTAATAATGGAAAACTTAAGGCCCTATTAATTATGGGTGAAGACCCTGTCATGAGTCAGCCCAATCAGGGGCATATAATAAGCGGGCTCAAGAAACTGGAATTCGTCGTAGCTGTTGACATATTCCTCAACGAGACGGCCAAATATGCCCATGTAATCCTCCCCGCCGCCTCGGCCGCCGAGAAGGACGGTACCTTTAATAACTCCGAGCGGAGGGTACAGCGGGTAAAGAAGGCGGTTGAACCCATAGGCAATTCAAGGCCCGACTGGCAGATTATCTGTGAGCTTGCTACCAGGATGGGCTATCCCATGAAATATAACCACCCCAGCGAGGTATGGGACGAGTTGGCCACCCTTGCACCCAAACTCTTCGGTGGTATCTCTTACGAGAGGATAGAAAAGGTCGGCATCCAGTGGCCCTGTCCCACCAAAGACCACCCAGGCACACAGTACATGCACAAAGACACCTTCAGCCGAGGGTTGGGCCAGTTCTACGCACCGCCCTGCCGTCCACCTGCAGAAAAGACAGACAACGAATTCCCGTTAATCCTCTCTACAGGCCGCACCCTCGCCCAATACAACGCAGGCACCATGAGCCGCCGCTCCGCCGGGTGTACCCAGGTAGAATCCGAATGTTTTATAGAGATAAGCCCGTTTGATGCCTCCATGTATGGGATAAACGATGGCGACATGGTGAAGGTAATCTCCCGCCGAGGGGAGGTGCTGGCCAGGGCCCACGTGGTGGACATAAAGGAGGGCGTCATCTGGATGCCCATGCACTACGCCGAGGCCGCCGCCAACCGCCTCACCATAGGGGCCTACGACAATATCACCATGACCCCGGAATATAAAGTGTGTGCGGCGAGGGTGGAAAAAGTAGAGCAAGGCAAACCAGCCGTTAAAAGTTAGTACTTAATCCCCCAAATCCTATTCCCCTAATTGGTGTCATTCTTCTCCGCCTTAGGCGGAGAAGAATCTCCACTTAGTAGAAACAACCAGGATTCTCACCCTCCCCCTTCCCCCTCCCCTAAAGGGAGGGGGAGGTCATGGGGGCAAATTAAGGAAAGGGAAGTGTGTCCCTACGTCTGGACTGGACCCAATCCCTATTGGGTAGACACATAGGCCCTGCACCAGAACGGTGCAGGGCAGGTCTGCCCCTACTCCACAAACTTCTGCCAGGTATGATACCACAGTCGGGCGACAGACCTCACCGCATCGTGGAATATGCGATTGGTTACGTCCTTAAACTCCTCCACAAATCTACCATCCCCAAGGCCCTTATCATTTGAATGGACGAGTTCCCCCAGGGCACGGGCCTGCCGTTCGGGGTCTTTACCCTCAGGCATATTCCCTTTCCAGTCATACCCCTCTCTAATCCACTTCCGTGCCACTGCATAGGATACCCGGGCAGTGTAGACCATNTCGTTCCACTCGTCCCCCTTTAGACGTATCTCAACCTCGTTCTTCAGGGCATACTTTGACCCCTCTTTGTCCAGTTCTATAAGGCTATCCTCTGGTAACCCCTTGACCAGTATCTTATCAAGGGACTCGTTCCGGTAGCGGGTGAGGATAAGATTTTCCTTTGCGGGGAAACTCTCCTCCCAAAACGCCTCTATGAGAGGATGGATGTCCCTTGGCAGTCGCCTATCGGATTCCTTGCCCACCGTGAAATCCCTGAGGTCGCAGTGGAGGGGCATGTGCACGTCGGTAACATAGTGGGAGAGGACAAAAAAGCTTACGGCTATCTGCCGTGCAGAGAAATTGGGCGAGGCCGTGAGGTCCTTGACCTTCTTTGCAGAGAAGTCCACGTTAGACGAGTCCTTCCCCTTCCTTGTCTTCTCTACCGTATATTTTGCCAGCGGGTAATCGCCCATCTTGAGCATATCACTTATACCGTGACACAGGGCTATGACCCTGCTGGGGAGGTGTCCCCCCTTCTTAAGGTGTGTCCTGTAAGGTTTCTTTAGTTCCTCGCAATCCTTTACATAATCCAGGCAGAGCCTCTTACCCGCCAAACCTGTCCTTAACTTGTCGGCGGTCTTCGTGTACCAACCCTCCTTTGGCAGGTTACTGGATACGAAGGCTGGGTCACTATCCATCTTGAAGATGTGACCGTAGCTCATGTCCCGTAGCAGAATATCGGGGAGCCAGGCCCCGTCCCAGACGTCCGCCAGATAATAGGAAAGCATCTCCACAAGCCGTGGCGACTTCCCCCAATCATCAAGGAGTTTAAAGGCCCTCAAGGCCACCCATGCATGGGCACGCTGTTTCATAATGCACCTCCGTTGGTTTCTAAGGCCAGCCCTGAGCCAGACCTGCCCTTGAGCGGAGCGAAGGGACGGTTCAGGGCCAGCACTATCCGGACCTCCTTATTTTTTCTTCGGTATCTGCAAGAACCGCCTCCTGGTGTGCTTCACCTGGTAGGTCTGCTTGCTCTTGATTATCAGCCTCTTGTGGTCAGGCTGGATTAGCCAGGCCTGGATGTCCTCCTCGTTCTCCCACTCAGTAACAAAGAGGTATTTGTACTTGTTGTCAGAACTAATAAACATCTCTGAGGAGAGGAGTCCCCTGGCCTTACTGGCTATGGGTAGGATTTCCCGGAGGTCTTTCAAGAATTCCTGCTCGCCTTCTGGCTTAATCTCTATGGTGAATAAACTGAGGATGGGCATATCGTAGCGCCCTCCAAATAGTAACCATAAAAACTTTTATCCCCTGTCACCCTGAACGGAGCGAAGGGTCTCAGCCTAGATTCTTCGTCCGCCCAGGGCGGACTCAGAATGACGGCCTACCAAGTGTCCGTAGCCGCAGGCTTTAGCCTGCGTTAGGGTCGCAACCTAAAGGTTGCGGCTACTTGCTGGTCAGACCGGAAGGTCATACCTTTTCTGTCGCCGCAAGCTCGGCAGCATATTTGAGGCAATCAAGGATGTCGCTCTTTTTGATGCCGTACTCATGGCATACCTCCTCGTATGTCATACCTCCTGCTAGCGATCCTATAACCAGGTCCACAGGGATTCGTGTCCCCTTTACTACGGGTTTGCCATGCATAACTTTTCTGTTAATGACGATGGCCATAATACCTTCTTAGCCTCCTTTAGGGCCACTCCTTTTGGGAGTGGTAAGTCCGCCAGAGGCGGATCTGCCTCTGGCACGAGGGGCTTTGCCCCCTTACATCCCCAAATAAAATCTAATTCAAAGAACGCAACAAAAGCCCTTAATCCAGATTCACCCACACGCTCTTTACCTGGGTATAGAGTTCCAGGCTGTGGATGCCGAGTTCCCTGCCGAAGCCTGACTGCTTGTAGCCTCCGAAGGGGCTGGCGGCGTCAAAGGCGTTGTAGGTGTTAATCCACACGGTGCCTGCCCTCAGACGGCGGGCGGCCAGGTGGGCCTTCTTGATGTCCCTGGTCCATACCGCCGCCGCAAGGCCGTACTCGGTCAGGTTTCCCTCCTCTATGGCCTCGTCTACGTCCTTAAAGGTGATGGCGGAGACCACAGGGCCGAAGATTTCTTCCCTGGCAATCTTCATGTCATTTTTCACGTTGTCAAAGATGGTGGGCTTTATGAAGTAGCCCTTACTGCCCAGGCGTTCGCCACCGCAGGCCAGCTTCGCACCTTCCTTCTTTCCCACCTCAATGTAACGCATAACCTTGTTGAACTGGTCCTGCGAGACCATCGCCCCCATCTCGGTCCTGGGGTCTAACGGGTCTCCCACCTTCATCTTATTGGCAAAGGTGGCCATCTTCTCAACGAACTCGTCGTGTATCTTCTTCTCCACGAACAGCCTGCTGGCCGCACAACAGCACTCGCCCTGGTTAAAGTATATGCCCATGAGGGAGCCTTTTATTGCGGACTCTATGTCTGCATCTGCAAAGACGATATTGGGGCTCTTCCCGCCAAGCTCAAGAGACACCCTCTTCAGGGTATCTGAGGCGGCCCGCATGATGGACTTGCCGGTGGTGGTCTCCCCGGTGAAGGCTACCTTATCTGTGTCGGGGTGCTGGGCCAGGGCGGTGCCTACGGTCTCTCCTGGGCCGGTAACTATGTTCAGCACCCCTTCTGGTAGACCTGCCTCCATGATAAGCTCTCCCAGGCGGAGGCAGGTCAGGGTAGTAAACTTGGAGGGCTTGAGTACCACAGTGTTACCGCAAGCCAGGGCAGGCCCTAGCTTCCAGGCGGCCATAAGGAGGGGGAAGTTCCAGGGGATGATTTGCCCTACCACGCCTACCGGTTCCCTAAGGGTGTAGTTGAAATAGTTGCCCCTGACAGGGATGGTCTCCCCATGAATCTTGTCCGCCCAGCCTGCATAATAGAAAAAGGTGTCGGCCGTGAGGGGGACGTCGGCGTTACGGCTATGTGAAATGGGCTTGCCGTTATCCATGGTCTCCATTACGGCCAGTTCTTCCAGGTTCTTTATAACTAGTTCGGCTACCCTTGCCAGTATTTTACCCCTGTCCCTGGCATCCATCCTGGGCCAGGGCCCCCCCTCAAAGGCCTTCCTGGCGGCCTTTACTGCCAGGTCAACGTCTTCTTTATCTCCCTGGGCTATCTTCGCAATTACCTCACCGGTAGCTGGGTTGATAGTCTCAAAGGTCTTACCCGAACGGGAGTTTACCCACTTCCCACCGATGAGCATCTTTCCGGGTTTTATCTTTATTGGCTGGGGTTTGGTTGCCGTAATCATAATCCGTTTCCTCCAGGTCTAGATTTGATGGGTCACAACGTCTGGCAAGTCTGGGAGCATCTTTATAACGACTGGTCCTGTAAGGAGAAAATCCTGTCTTCCTATCTCTTCAATGGCCTTTCTCACGGAGGCCTCCCGGCAGGGCTCCACTGTGAGGATGAAGGGGAGTATCTCATCCACTGCCCCCTTGAAGCCGAACTTCTTCTGAAAATAGGCCTTCTCCTCTTGAGAATGCTTTAGCTGGAGTACCTCATCTACGTTGACCTCGTTATCTCTCAAATAGCCCAGGATTTCACTCACTATACCCGGCCTGTCTTTAACCACAAACCGTATATAGTATTTATTCTCGTCCTTCTCCTCCAGGAGCTCATTGAATTGGAAACCTATCGGCCTCTGCTGGGTGTGATGCCCCATGGCAATGGAAATGACGTCCGAGACTACCGAATTGGCGGTAGGTTTTTCTCCTGCCCCTTTCCCCACAAAGCACATNGTCTCACAGTATTGACTATCCACCAGTATGGCGTTCAGGGCNCCGTCTACTCGTGCCAGGATGTGGNCACCCTCCATCATTATAGGAGACACCCTTGCGACTACNTCTTTGTCCCTCCTCCTGACGTATCCCAGGAGCTTTATGTTGGAGTGGAGTTTCTGGCGGGCGTAATCAAAATCAACCNTCTCCAGGTGGTCTATGCCCTCTGTCGCCACCTCTTCCTCTTTCACAAAGAGACCGTAGAGGAGTTGCAGGAGGACGACCAGCTTATCCCTGGTGTCATGGCCTTTTATATCGGCAGTGGGGTCAGTCTCGGCGTAGCCAAGCCGCTGGGCCTCCCTGAGGGCAGACTCAAAGGTCTTGCCCTGGTCACTGATACTGGAGAGTATGTAGTTGCAGGTACCGTTCAGGATGCCATAGAGTTGGTTGACGTGGTCTGGGAGGAGTCCCTCCCCCAGTGAGCGTATTATGGGGATGCCTCCCGCTACCGCGGCCTCAAAACGGAGGTCTCTGCCACCCTCTCTGGCGGCCCGGTGAATCTCCTCCCCGTAACTGGCCAGGACGGCCTTATTGGCAGTTACCACAGACTTGCCGCTTTTCAAGGCATCTACGATATAATTTGCTATGTCTCTGGTCTCCTCCCGTCTCTCAAGTCCCAATACCTCTATTACAATAGATATTGCCGGGTCTCTTATTACCTCGTTGGGGTCGGTGGTAAATTTATGAGGCAGACGAGAGAACCAGGGCTTTTTCTGTGGGCTTCTTGTGTATATCTTTTCTATCTCCAGTCGCAGGCCCAGCCTCTTTTCCAGTTCCTGAGCGTCCTGGAAGAGGATGTCCTGCACACCCTTGCCCACTGTGCCTGAACCCAGAAGCCCTATTTTTATTACCCTGTTTGGCATGGCAATAGTATACCCTATTAAAAGAAAGAGGCAATCCCTTCCTGGCAGAAGCAGGAGAACTTACTTGGGGCCTATCTAATCGGAGGGGTGGTCTTCCTCTCCGCCATATAGGCGGAAAGGGCCTCCTGCCAGGGGCGGAGGGGTTTTAGGCTGAGGGCCTCAAGACGGCTGCTACTGAGGACTGAGTATCTTGGCCTCTTAATCTTGCTCCTCAATTCCTCCTGAGACGTCCTTTTGACGTTTACCTTTACCCCCGCCAGCTCAAATATCTTGCAGGCAAATTCATGCCAACTGCATTGGCCAGAATTTGTGACGTGAAATATCCCGTATCCCTGGGCCGTCAGGAGTTCTGCAATCCTTCCGGCCACGTCCAGGGTATAGGAGGGGGAGACAATCTGGTCTCCTACCACCATTATCTCTGCCCCTTCGCTGTGCCCAGGGCGGGCCTTCTCCTGGGCCAGTCTTAGCATGGCGTCTATAAAATTTCCCCCCTTGGCCCTGCAACCCATTGCACCGTATAGCCCCGAGGTCCTGACTATAAGGTGTTTCTGGCAGAGGTTCCTCACAAAATACTCCCCGGCTAATTTGGTCACACCGTAAGTATTCACGGGATTAGGCACGTCATCCTCCAGGTAAGGCTCCCTCTTGGCCCCATCAAAGACATAGTCTGTGGTGATGTGCACCAGGGTGGCACCCAGTTTCTGGCACGTCTGGGCAAGGTTCCTGGCGCCTATACCATTCACCTGAAAGGCCATGGCGTATTCTGCCTCGCAGGCCTCTACCCTGTGATAGGCGGCGGTGTTGATTACCACCTGGGGATGGATTTCCCCGAGGACGTTGTCCACCACGGCGGGGTTGGTAATCTCTATGTCCTGATGGGTCAGGGGGATTACCTGCCATGTACCCTCGCGGTGCAGGGTCTGTTGAGTGGACAGTACACGCTGGAGGTCATGCCCCAATTGTCCATTGGAACCTATAAGTGCAATCTTCATAGTTATTTCA
>C687J35504_10001352_pt1 | contig 17204 bp, 19 predicted proteins | sample RifCSPhighO2_02_FD_35504 | JGI IMG/M metagenome (IMG submission 35504) | reverse complement strand
CAGAGGAGACGCCGGAAGAATCGCCCAAGAGATCCTTCAGCGGAATCCTGATCGGCCTCATCATTGCCGTCCTTCTCGTCGGCCTGGTCTGGCTCGCGATAGCGAAGCACAAGGGCTAGGTTTTTATTCTGATGCCTATTTACATCTCCGATGATTACCGAAGGGCTAGCCAAAATCAACGTCGTTACGCGGAAGATTGTCTCCAAGAAGATGGACGTCTTCTACAATCCGGTGATGGAGCTGAACAGGACTTCATCTGTGCTGCTACTGAATGCTTTGGACAAGAAGGGTATGCAGATCGGACTGCCCTTGGAAGGTTCAGGGATTCGCGGAATGCGATTTCTGAAAGAGCTGAAGAAGGGAATGATCAAGAGCATCGCATTTAATGATTATGACCCCAAGGCCGTAAAGAAAATCAAGGAAAACTTGAAATTAAATAAACTGGATAAAGATAAGCGCATTGAAGTTCATCAGAAGGACGCTTCTCTTTTTCTCCTTGAATCCTTCGGGTTTGATTATATTGACATCGATCCCTTTGGGACACCCAATCCATTTTTGGACGCGGCTGTGAAACGATTGGCGCGGGACGGGATTTTGGCGGTGACAGCGACGGATACCGCTCCACTTTCTGGCACCTATCCCGAAGCGTGCCTTCGCAAGTATTGGGCGTTTCCAGTGAAGAGCGATATCATGCATGAAGTGGGCCTGAGGATTCTTGTGAGGAAGATTCAGTTGGTCGGCGCCCAGTATGACAAGGCATTCGCGCCTATTTTTTCATTTTCCAAAGAACACTATATGAGAGTTTATTTAAGATGCGAGAAAAGCAAGGAAAAGGTAGACGAAATTCTCAAGAAACACGGCATGCTTGGGAACGCGGGTCCCCTGTGGCTTGGAAGCTTATGGGATTCCGCGATCGCGAAGCGGATAGCCAGCGCAAGCCCGCGGCCATGGGAATCTTTTTTTCAGATGATCGCCGAGGAAAGCGAGATTCCATCAAGGGGGTTTCTGTATATCCCTACACTCGCCGCAAAACTCAAGGTTGAATGCCCGAAAGAGACCCTTATTATAGATGCTGTCAAGAAGAAGGGATTTCCTTGCGCAAAGACGCACTTCAAGGAGAACAGCTTGCGCACTACGATGTCGGAGAAGGAGCTTTTGAAGGTTCTGCGTCAAATTGCGGGCCGATGAGGTACGGATACTCAGCGCTCGTTTCAATATAGATGCCAACCCATTTGTTTGCAGCTCTTAGGGGCGTGCTTCTTTCGACATGCAAGTGCCATACGATTTCCGGCTCTTTCTCCCAGTCCACTCCCAATTTTCTGTCACCTCTTAATGCTTCTAATGGGGAGGCTTTTACATAGAGGACATGTCTATGATCTGGATGACCTGGGTCCTGCTCATTCGTGCAACCAACTTTTGGATGTGTTTCCAAAAGAAGCCCATATGTGCCTGAAATGCGTGCCTGGAGTCCATCTTGAATCTCCTTAGCTAGCGAATCGAGGCTTCTTCTCCTTTCTATCTCCTCAAGGAGTTTATAGAGACCCGGGGTATCCACGTGCGGAGTCATATAACTGTAATGGAAGGCGTGTAGATCACCAGTGCTTCTCCAATCTGGAAAGTTCCTTCTGGGATCCAATTCGAAAGCCTGTCTCATCCATGAGACACCGAAGTAGGCGTTTACCGAATAGGCAAGATTCTGCTGTGTTCCCATAAGAGAAGAGGAATCCTTTCCGTTATTTAATGATTTATTGACCTATGTCAATATCCTTGGAATCTATCCAATCGCCCTTCTCACGTCGGTGATTTCCGCCGAGTTCACGCCCTCGATCTTCGCTACCGTTTCAGCGATGGCGTCCGGGTTGCCCTGGTTCTCGTCCATGACGAAGATGATGTTCACGGCTTTAAGGCCGAAGGCGATAGGTTGGATGTCGACTTTTGTGTCTTTCCCACCATTGAATTCCTTAACTTCAGCCAAAGCTTTCTTTTCGATAGCAGAAAGATCGATGTCCGGGGACTTCGGCATGACGCGCAAAGTCACGACCGCGTTTCCCATCTTAATTAGGACCGATGAACCCGCAGCCGGGGCATGTATAAGGAATGGCGAGTTCCCTCGCCTTGCTGCTGCGCACGATCTGCGACTTGCCGCACTTCGGGCAGGGGAAGATGGCTCTGCCAGTATCGTTCGTGATGCGCTCGCCAGTTGAATTGCAAACCAGGTGTTCTTCCATGCGGAAAAGGGTTCTTTAGAGATTTAAAAAGCTATCGCACCTCGTTCCGAACACCCCTGAACACCATTCCATCAGATTCAACGCATTTCCCAAAAAATTGCTCGCACACATAGATATTCGCCTTCGCGTGCTCGGTCACTTGCGAGGCGAGATACTTCCCGCCGAACAAGGCGAGGAAGGGAATCAACTGGTCGGAGAGATGCCTGTCTACGCAAGCTTGTGATTCAATTTCTGCAAGGAGTTCCATGGCCGCCTGATTCCCGACATCTTCCGCTTTTTTCCCCCGCTCGCCGAGGGCGTCAGCGCCCAAGATCACTTCCTTCCCATCGATTTCCCCTTCCTCGCCAAAGCGCGCCCAGAGCGTGATGCCGGAGCCGGTCGAAGCAGTTTTCCGGTATTCATGCCTGATCTGGATGGGGCACTTCAGTTTCGCGAGCAGCATTTCCGCGGCCTTCGCCTGGCGCTCAGCAACTTGAGCATTCGATAAGTCTATTGAAGCGTGCGAGACGCCCTTGATTTGAAGCAAATTCCCTCGATGGATTTGGTTTATCCTTGGAACGTTTCCACTAAAGAGCCGCTCCTTCTCTAATTTCGGTATAATGGAAAGCTCAACTTTTCCCTGACCCTTGGGATAATACCCGCGCTCAAGCAGCTTGCATTCAAAAGTGGCATACGCTGATAAGTGAGGAAGCAGGACGTTCGAGAAATAATCCACCGAAGGGCTCCAGGAGACATCCGTGCCGCCGCTGATTGTGAACACGCATTTTTTTCCGGCGAAAATCGCGGGCAGAAGGAGATTTTGGAGCAAAAGAGTGATGGACCCGGCTGTCCCGATCTCAATCGCGTATTTTCCTGGCTGGATTTTACCAGGATAAAAGTCCAATTCAGTTGAGCCAAGTTCCGCGCCTTCTGCCTGCGCGCTGCAGAGCCGCTTGAGCGCGTTCACTCCTTCGAGGTGCTGCGCCTTCAGTCCGGGCTCCTTCCTGCCTTTCCGGATGCTGCGCATGGCGAAGGGCTTCTGGAGCACTGTAGATAAGGCGAGCGCGGTGCGCGCCATCTGCCCGCCTCCTTCGAATGCAGAGCCGTCAATTTCAATCATGCCCCGGAAGAGCTTCCCGCCCTATAAATAGCTATTGAAAAACGTTCTGGTTCGAAAACTCCGCGCTTTAGAACGTTTTTCAATCCCGAAAACCGCACGATCAAAAACCCCGAAGTCCGTGGGATGGATGCGGTTTTCGTTATCGAGTTTCCGGAAGAAACCCTTCATGAAGCTTTAATTCGCCAAAATTTTGATAGCAAGCTTTTTATAGTCTCCTCATTTTTTCCTTTCCATGAAAGCGGGCCTCCTGTTCCTCCTGCTGGCGCTCCTGCCCGTGGCCTATGCCGCCACTTTGCATGGCGCGGTCTATGATTCCTCCTACACTTTGGTCAAGGATGTCACGCTCACCATCAACACAACCCCGAAGCAGAGCTATCTCGCCAAGACAGGGGCGTATTTCTTCTTCGCCCCGCAGGGCTTCTTCGAGATCACGGCCGAGAAATACTATCAGCGGGAGCTGCTGTTCTCGCACCAGGAGCTTGTGAACGTCAACAATGACGGCGAGTTCCAGATTGATGTTGTGCTCAACAGCTCCATCAAGATTCCGAACGAGGAGAAAGACGCGACGTGGACTGGCTTTTGGAAGAGCTATAAGGGATACCTTATCTCTGGCGGCGCAGCGCTCATCCTTGCCGGAATTGCGGTGATCATCGTGCTGAGCCGGAAAAGCCGGGTCGGCTTCACGCTTGGGAACAATGAAGTGGAGGGGCATGGCGACGGCCTGAACATGGTCTATCACGGCGAAGGCGCCACGACCGAGACGATGGTGCCGATGGAGACAGCCGGGGATCTTGAGACGGTGCTGAAGATCATTAAAGACGAAGGCGGTCGGGCGACGCAGAAGGACATCCGGAAGCGGCTGCCGCTGTCGGAAGCGAAAGTGTCGCTCATGATCTCAGAGCTGGAAGCCAAGGGCAAGGTGCAGAAGATCAAGAAGGGCAGGGGGAATATTGTTGTGCTGAAGTAGAGATATCTTTTTAAGATAGAAAGCGTTTATCTCTGAAATGGTCGTGGACCTTAAGAATGATTTTGCCTATATGAGGCGAGTGATGGACGGCGAAGAGCCGCTTCCTCCAAATACATTCAGGCCCGGTTCTAATTCCGCTCCGAAGCGTGCGGGAACGCTTTCGGCAGATGACCGGGTTCTTGCCTTGAGAAACGCTCTTTTATTTTTCGACAGACGACATCATGCGATTCTTGCCCCAGAATTCGCAAGAGAGCTCGATACGCGCGGCCGCATCTATGGGTATCGCTTCAAGCCTGAAGAAGTCCACGCACGTCCCTTTGGAAGTTATGGCGCAGGGATAACGGAAGCCGAAGCCATGATGCACATGATAGACAATAATCTTGACCCTCGAGTAGCCCAGCATCCAGACGAGCTCGTCACCTATGGGGGCAATGGCACGGTCTTTCCGACATGGTTCCATCGCGCCCTCACCATGCATTTCCTAAGCCAGATACAGGCCGACCAGACATTGGTGATGTATTCGGGCCATCCCATGGGGCTTTTCCCTTCACATCAAGACGCTCCCAGGGTTGTAATCGCAAATGGCATGATGGTTCCTAATTACTCAACCCCTCAAGAGTATGAGCGCCTCGCCAAGTTGCTCACGACCATGTATGGCCAGATGACTGCGGGCTCCTGGATGTATATTGGACCGCAGGGGATTGTCCATGGCACGACCATCACCCTTCTCAATGCTGGAAGACGACAGGGCTTTGACAGCTTAGAAGGAAAGCTCTTTGTCACTTCTGGTCTTGGCGGCATGTCTGGAGCGCAGGCAAAGGCGGCGGTCATCGCCGGAGCAATCGGAGTTATCGCGGAAATCAATCCAAAGGCAGTGCAGAAGCGGCTCGACCAAGGCTGGCTTATCAAGGCAACGGATAATCTTGATACAATTCTTTCTAGAATAGAGCAAGCGACAATTGCTGGGGCGGGCGTCTCTATCGGCTATGTCGGAAACATCGTTGATTTATGGGAAGTCCTCGCTCAAGAAGGGGTTCATGTTGATTTGGGCTCTGACCAGACATCGCTCCACAACCCCTTCAATGGCGGCTATTATCCCGTAGATATGAGCTTCGCGGATGCCCAGCGGATGATGGTGTCGGACCCTGCAGGATTCAGACATGCAGTGCAAGAGTCCTTGAAAAGGCAGGTCACGGCAATCAATGCGTTGGCTAGAGGGGGTATGTATTTCTGGGATTATGGAAACGCATTCCTGAAAGAGGCGAAAGAAGCGGGCGCAGATGTGCTGCGGACCGAAGGAGGATTTAAGTTCCCTTCCTACGTGGAACATATTATGGGGCCGGTCTACTTCGATTATGGATTTGGGCCCTTTAGGTGGGTCTGCACTTCAGGCGATCCGGCGGATCTTGCAAAAACCGATGCGATAGCAGCAAAAATCCTCACGAAGCTCGCGCGTAGCGCCCCTGACGAGATTCGTCAACAATATGAAGACAATCTAAAATGGATACAAGAAGCTGGAAGAAACAATCTCGTCGTGGGCTCGCAGGCCCGCATCCTCTATTCTGATTTGGAAGGAAGGCTGGCGCTTGCAGACGCATTCGATAGGGCAATCACATCTGGCGAAATTCGCGCCCCTATCGTAATGGGCAGGGACCATCACGATGTCTCTGGAACTGATTCTCCATATCGGGAAACCGCAGACATTTACGACGGGACCGCCACAACGGCAGATATGTCCGTGCATAACGCCATTGGTTTGGCGGCCAGGGGAGCAACCTGGGTATCTCTCCACAATGGCGGAGGCGTTGGATGGGGCCAAGTTATGAATGGGGGATTTGGGATGGTATTGGACGGAAGTCAAAGGGCCCGTCAAAAGGCACGCTCTATGATTCAGTGGGACGTCACGAACGGCCTCGCGCGCCGTTCTCGTGCAGGGCATGAGGGGGCGCAATTTGCGATTGAACGGGCTATGGCAAACGATTCCCGGCTTGTAGTGCGCTTGCCACATGAGCCCGACTCCGCAATGCTTAGGAACCTCTGACTATGAAATTCCGCAAAATCGATTCCCAAAGCTATGTCGTTTCTATTGAGCCGGGAGAAAAAGTGATCGAACAATTGAATCTGTTTCTCGAGAAAGAAAGGGTTACAAATGCCTCCTTCATCGCGATTGGCGCCGCAGATGAGTGCGAACTGGCGCACTTTAGCGTCGCGACAAAGAAATATACAAACATGGTCTTTAAAGGCCAGCACGAGATCGCCAACATCACTGGCAACATCTTCTTATGCGATGGGAAGCCGGTAGTTCACGCCCACATCACGATAGGCGATGACACATTCAACGCCCATGCGGGCCACTTGGTGGAAGCGAGAGTGTGCGGCGCGTGCGAGATTCTCCTGAAGAAGCTCGATTCCAAAGTGGCGAAGAGGCATTCTAGGGGGATTGGGCTGAAGCTTTTGGATTTATAAGCTTCAAAAGCCCTAAAAACATGACATAGGTCAATAAATTCCTATATATAAAGCCGCGCTCTCTTGTTCTATGAAGCTTGTGGAGAGAATAGAGCGGCTCATCGGAGAGAGAGCCACTGAGAAGCTCGTCAATAACTGGCTCTATCGCGGGGTGGTAGGGGGAATCGGCAATAATCTCTTCTCCTTGTCCTATGCTCTCAACGAAAAATTTTTCGCAGGAATGAGCTGGGAGGAGACAGGCAAAGCACGGCTCGCGGCGGCCATAGGGAACATGATTACTGGCGGCCCCTATGACTGGTATCAGCAGAGGGTGAGAAGGTTCTTCGGAATCACCAAGGAGTCACATTGGCTTCCGACCTATCTGGTCGATGTCGCAGCTTTCGCGACAGGCCAGACCCCGCTCTATTTCCTCTATCTTCTTCCAACAGGCGCAACCTTCGATGAAATGAAGCGGGCAGCCATCTTCCTCACCCTTGCCGCGCCCGCCGCTGGAACGCCACAGCGCCTTACCTATCAATTTGTGAACAAGCAGTTTGGGACAGATAAGGAGCTTCCGCCGCTTTCGCCCGAAAAGAAGAAAAAGATCTGGAAAGGAGCTAGTGTAGCAACAGGCCTTCTTGCCGCCGGAATTGGCATCTACGGCTTGGTTCCCCGCAATCCTGAGAAAAAGGAGGAATACCAAATAGTAAATGCCTCAAAAGGCGCATGGACCCAAGGCGAGCTGCTCGAGGATGTAATACAGGACACGCCTATGGGGCCCTTGTATCGCGTCGTGATTGCGACTGACAAAGGCATTGTAACCTACCCCATTCTTGAAACTCCCGAAAAAGTGAAGGAGATGGAGCGGCGCTACCATTCGAGAATGGACGGGGGTATTGGCGACAGAGTAGAGTTCTCGACGGATTCCAATGTATTTTCACTGGACGAACAAGTGCTGCTCGCGAGAAACTTTCGCAAGGCAGAGTAATTAAATTCTTTTCTCCTTCACGATCTTCTCGATTGCCGCCGGGATGAATTTCGCTTCCGCCTGACGCAATCTCTCCTGGAAGGTCCTGCGCTTGATGCCCACCTTTTTTGAAATATCATCGAGCGAGAGTTTTCTCGGCCAGGAATAATAGTTGTTCTGGCAGGCGGTCAGAAGCGCGTCCTGCTGCTTTCTAGTTAATGCCCCGAAGACCGCGTCCTCCGAAAAATCAGAAATCTTGTACACCTTCACTTCGCCCAGCGCCTCGAGGTTGGATAAGAGCTTCGCCGTCTCCTTGGGCTTCTCCGTGGCCACCTGATGGATTTCATGTTCATGCTCCTGGACGATGGGCCCGACAGGAAGGGCGTTGGTCTTGAGGATGGAATCATAGGAGCTGGTCTTGCTCAGGAACTGCATGTACACGTACGCTTTATTGCCGTTCTGCATGAAGAGCTTCCATTGCTTGGTGGAAGGGAGGGATTGGACGTATTTGAGGTAGCTGGTGAGCTCCTTCTCGGTATCGGCCGTGATGCGCCAGAAACAATCGACAAGAACCCCATGATCATCCTTCTTCACAATATGCACGGCCCCCAATTCCGTCATGCTGATAGTGGGATAATCCTTGGTGCTCTCGCTCCCCCAGCAGTCATGATGGTACACCCCGACTTTTAAGAGCTTCATAGGATGATTGAGAAGGCCGGGCTATTTAAATCTTTCTATTTTTACCACTATAAAATAGTTAAAATCAGGCTTCCGGGATGGGCTTCCTATGCTCCTTGCCGCCGCCCTTAAAGATGATCGCCATCCGCTTGAAATCGGAAGTGTAGCGCTCCACGCCAGCCTCCGCCAGAGCCTTGAGGAAGGTTGGATAATCGATCTCCCGCCGTTCGATGCGGGAATACGCGTCCTCAATCTTCTCCGGACTGAACGCGGGCGCGATGGAGAGCTTTTGAGAAGACGCCTGCAAGCCATATACTTTATGGTTGCCGCGATAGAGGATCGTGCCTTTCGTGACATCGACATCATACGCCTTAACGCCAATGGCTTTCAGCATCTGAACGACTTGGGCATAGGGCACTGGCTCCCTAGCCACTCGGTCTTCTATTTCCTTGAGCTTATCAGGATCCATTACCTGAACACCGTCTGCACCTTCCTTGTGTAGGACGTGGGTGATCTCTCCTTGAGCTTCACGTCGACGCTAAAGTATGGCTCGAGCTCCTTCTTGATCAAATGAAAAAGCTTCTCGCCCTTCTTCGTCAGCATCAGCTCCTTGTTCTCATAGGAAACGAGCTTCTTCTTTTCAAGGACTTCGAGATTCCGGTAGAGCGCGCGCTCCTGCTTCCTTGCAATGCCCGCTTTCAGGAGAATTTCAATGAAGAGCACCTTCGAGACAGAGACTTGCAGCGGCTCCCGCATCCCCTTGTTCGCCTCCTCGAACCATCTGCCTAAAGAGTAGAGGATGAAGCGTTGCACCTTGGTGGACTTCATGTTCAATATAGGCGAGAAGTGGTCTATAAAAGAGTTTCGGACTTTTCTGCAAAGGCAGCGTGAATGGCCCTTTCGACGTATTCTTTCATCCTTTTTTTAGCCTGCCTCACATTGATTCTGGGCCCCATCACTCCGAGGGAGACAGGCTTACCAAATTCCAACGACAACTGCGTCAAGGCATGGGCGCAGACATTCGCAATCAAAATGTCATGGTCCGTCTCGCCCTGGATGATCGTCCCCAGTGTCGCAACTCCTGAGATGTCTTTCCGTTTCAGCAATTTCTTGACCGCCAGCGGAATGTCAAATGCTCCCCGCACTTTAGTGACGACCGTTTGAATTCCCTTTTCTTTTGCTATCTTCAAGGCATGACCGAGCATCTTTGAAGTGATCTCCGGGTTGAATTCTGAGACGACTATGCCGAGCTTCATAGCGGCCCCTCGTCCTCTTTGCCCTGCCTCCTGCCTTTTCCAGCGAATGGCGAAAGCGCTTCCTTCCCTTTCAAGAGGGCAAGGGCGTTCAGCGCGTGCTTCCTCGCCCGGTTTTTCGCGATCGCAAGGATTTCGTTGGGCTTCCCTTCATCAAGATGCACAAACACTTCAAGGATATGCTTGCCCGTTAGCACTTGCACCATCTGCATGCCGAGGGAAGCTTCATGGCTGCACTGCTTGTCGATCGGCATCGCCCCCGGCATTCCGAGAGCGAGCGCGATGTCGCAGGAATGCCTCTCGAACAGGATTTTGCAGGCAACAGGCAGATCCTTCACGCCGGGAACCGTGTATCTCGCGATCTTCGCTCCCGCATTTTTCAGGATAGGCTCTATTTCCTTGAACATATCAACACGCGCGAACGTCGTGTCGGCCACACCAATCTTCACGGCTTCACCTCGACAACATCCTGGTCCTTGAGGCGGAGTTTCCCCCGAAGATAGTCCTTGGCGATGATCTCCGCCACTCCCCGGTTGTGCGAAGTGCGGTGCGGAATGATCAGCGCCGCGGGGATCCGCCCTACCTGCACGGTGTAGGCATCCAGGCCGCCGAACGTCCTCCCTTCGGAAGTGAAGCCCTCAATCACGATCTTCTCTCTGCTCAGCAAGAACTGTTGCAGCGCGGCATCATCTACTTTCAGGTTGAGCGTGCCGGGATAGGGGGCAAATCCGAGAAGCGCCCTGAACTGCGTCACATACCCCTTGAGGGACATATAATACGCGCCCTCGCCGAGGCCGTGCACCACTCTTCCCTTGAGACTTCGGGAGCCGCGGGAGAACACATCCTGCAGGGCGAGGAACTCCTTCCGGAGCGCGTCGGCGCCGGAAGCGCGAAGCCGCACGTTCACGCCCTGGGGGGTCGCATGCCGCTCAATCAGCCCTTCCTCCTCGAGCGCGATGAGCTTCCGGCTCACGCTCTGCTGCGACAGCCCGGTCTCTTTAGCCAATTGAGTCGTAGAGAGCTCCGCCTGGCCGGCTAAAGCGCCTTTCCTCGCGAGATGCAGGAGCAGGTTCATGGAAGAAGCGGTGCGAAGGTTACTTATAAATGTTATGCTACTTAAAAATGAGTATCAATACTGGCTGAGCACCAGTTCCTTCTGCTTTCCATCCACATTCGGGAATTTCGTCAGGATAAAGGCCAGCTCCTCTTTTGTCAGGCCATACACCTTGGCCACCATCGCATCAAGCTGTGCCCTTGCAAGTGCCCGTTCATTTTCTTTTGTCAGCCCTTTCTCGATTCCTACCTCTTTCATAAGTTCGGAAAACTCTTCGGTCGTGCAGACGAGCTGGGCTGCCTTGCGGACAATGGCATCGAATTCCTTGCCGGAGGAGAGGCGGGGGAGGGGGATTTCCTTGAAGTAGAATTGGTTGACGTGTGCAGAAACCTTCTGACGAATGAGATAGTCCACTACAAAGGAATTCAGCATACCACATAGGTAGGCAAGGGTCTTGAGCGGGAGATTGTAGACGAAATTGATGGTGTTGCCACAGACGTACCCTGGCGGGACTATTGTCAAGAGGAGGGTGCGATAATTCGTCGAACTTGCGATGTCACGGAAGCCAAGCCAGTAACTCCTATGATAAAGCTTCTCAGGCTTAATATTTTTCAGGATATCCTCTTTATAGACTTTGTATCTTGCAACTGGAGCTTCTTTCCATTGATGCGTGAATTGCTCTATATTCTTCCCTTCAAGCAGGGGAATCCCTACAAGCTTGCCTGTCTGGAAGAGATGGCTATCGTTCGTCATATCAAACCCTCTTGAGATATTAATATTCCACGCTCCTGGAATCTCCTTGCCCAGCGGCGGATGCCTGAGCAATTTCTGCACAATTGCCATGTCTTCCGGGGACTTGATCTCGAGGACGCTCCAAGCGGTCGGCGATGATTTCCTGACGAAATCAACTGTGAGCAACGTGGGATTCATGGCCGCCCTCTTCAGGTCGTCTGAGGAGTGGAGGAAGAAGGCGCAAGGGAATGAATCTGTTTTGCCGCCTTTCTCGAAGGTGAGAAGCACGAATTTGTAGCTGGCGTGGACATCTGGGAAAATCGCATGCCCTCGGTTCTCGAATGAGTAAAGTCCGGTAAGTGTGCAGTGATCGAACAGGAGAGTCCTCAACCCCTTTGCCCCAAGATCTGTATAGACGCCGCTCGGCACGACGAATCCAACGGCCCCGCCGGGCCTGCAGAGCCGGTATGCCCGTTCTGTGAAAATTTTGTACAAGTCTAGATCGCCGGAAACCTGCCTCCCTTCGGCACTTGCGCTTTGAAACCGGTAATGGTTCCGGTACAGGGTGGAATAATGCTCGTAGTGCTCCACTGCCTCATTCCAGGATTTCTTCAGGTAAGGCCGCGTCCTGAAAAGCTCTTCCTTTCGCTTGTTGGCTTGCTGCTTCGCTAACTTCCTGAACCCCTCGTCGTGCTCCTCAAAGAACTCCTGGGAATTGGGCTTCCACTTCTCCCACGGTGGATTCCCGATCACGACGTCAAAACCCCCTGACTCGGCCACAAGGGGGAAATCAAGGGGCATCTTGAAGCCCTTCACCCTCCGGTTGCCTTCTTCGGTATCTTCCCAAGTAATCGAGTCCCGCTCGATGATGTTGAGCTGCGGAAGCTGTTTTGGCGTATCCACCGCCCTTAAGAACAGATTGAGCCGGGCCAGGCGGACCGCCCGCGAGTCGATGTCTATGCCGTAGAGGCAATTGCTGAGAACGCTGTCCAAAAAATCCGGAAGTCCGGAAGACCCAAAAAGATCAGAATTTCCATTCTTTCGTTCGTGCAGTATAAACCATAATCTGAACTCCTGGAGGGCCCTGACAAGGAAGGTCCCGGAGCCGCAAGCGGGGTCAAGCACCCTCAGCCTGAGCGCTTCATCTGGTGAGTTGCATGCCTCCAGCTTCTCTCCAAGCGTCTTCCGCACCAAAAAGTCAACAAGAAATTCCGGTGTATAGTAGACACCTCCCTGTTTCCTGCTGAAAAGGCCCTCATGTTCAAGCCCCTTTCTCTTGACTGTCGATTTCCAGGAAAGGTAGTTTTCATACGCATGGCCGAGGACATCCGTAGCTATAGCGTCAAAGCTGTACTTCAGCCCGGTTTTAGGATCCTCATAAAACTTTTTCAGAACGTCAACAAACTCCTTATTCCCGATTGAAAGGCGGTCAATCCTGTCCTGATCGAAGATTGTGCTGTCATACTTGTCATGCATTTTTGAGAAGAGCGGGCAAAGAACCTCCTTGTAGAACTGAACCCTCCTGTCGCCCTTTTCCCACCTTTCATACACGTTCCTTAGCATGTGCTCAGCGTCGCCCCCGCTATCCTCAAGCATCCTGCAGAAGATAATCCTGTCCAGAATGCTCTGAACACATTTGTCTATCTCAGCGTCCATGTCCTGCCCCGTGTCAAACTTAGGCAGGTTTTGCTCCTTTATGGCCTGGCTCAGGATCTTCCTTGCCTCAATCAGCTGTTCTGTCAGGAGTTCTTCGATATCGGCGCTTTCCTTCCATTTCTTGTGGCTTTTTGCATAGTCGTCAAGAGCATGCGTGTCTGCGTCACGGCAAAAGAGCAGGAGCCAGCGCATGCATTCGGGGTTCGCGAGACAGGCGCTTATTTCAAATTCAAAAAGTTCGGCGTGCTCCGGCTCGTCGAAGAAATCAGAATTAAAGATCCGCCACCTCGCAAAGTTAGTCAGGACCACCCATCTGATGCCGCTGTTTTTCCCGTAATTGATGGCTTGCGTGATATGGTCTGGATTGTCCAGGCGATCTGAAAATCGTTTTGCCTCAAGGTAAAAGGCCGGACGGAGCTCTCCGCTTCTTCTGAATGAGTAATCCACTCGCGTTGCCCTGAATGCGCTTCGAACCGTTTTCTGGGGGGTCACTTCACTGCTCAGCCACTTCCATCCCAGGCCTCCAAAAAGCACCGCCAAAAAGTCCTCAGTCCTTTTTTCTGCCTCGCTTTCCTTGTTGGCCAGCTTATGATATCTTGTAAGCAATTCTGAAATGCAGGTTTTTACGTTGGTCTCGTCAACCATTTTATGTCGTTAAATCGGTGTATTTTAAATAGTTATCCCTGTGCTTATACAAGAAGTTTAAGACGAGATTTGAGCTCTATTCAGCTGGCCGAACTTGACGTGCACTTTCCTGCCGGTCTCGCGGCTCTTGCACAGGAGTTCGCTCCCCACCTTCATGACTTCTAGCTCTTCTCCACGAATCCTGAGCATTTCTCCAGGTTTCACGTCATAGTGCCGGAACAGTACGCAGCCCCGATGGACATCTTTCTGGGTCAGGTAATTGCGGGTATGAATGGAGCTCGTCAGTTTCAATTCGCCCGGGAAATGTTCCTTAAGTTTCTTTCCGATCTGTTTCAAGAAGGTATTGGAAGAAAGCAACAAATCGATCCCGTTCTCGTGCTTGATGCTTTTCGCGATCCACACGTTGCGGTCCTTGTCGATTTCCCGCACGACATAGTCCACAATCTGTTGCGAAGGGTTGCGCAGCTGCAGCGTTCCCTCATAGTAATTGCGCGGTTTGTCGTAATTTTTGGGCTGCTTGTCCACGCAGGAAAGAAGGAAAGATATGTTTTTAAACCTATAGCTGATTCACGATTTTCAAGACTGAATCAGCAGGATAGCAAACTCATCATCACCCAGCGCTTATGTGATGAATTTGCTATATGCCGGACCCAAAAAACATGGGCTATTTCGACAGGTTTTCAAAGCCGCCGTATGAAGGCAAGACCCAGCTTCAGAAATTCTGGCATTTCCTCTGGAAGGAGGACAGCGTCGAGAGCTGGATCCTCAACCTCCTGCTGGCCTTCGTNGTCATCAAGTANATGCTCTATCCAGTCCTNGGCCTTATCTTGGGCACTTCCTACCCGATTGTCGCGGTCGTCTCCGGAAGCATGCACCATCCTGCCAGCTTTGACGAATACTGGCAGAACACCGGCACCTATTATGAGAATATTGGCATCACGAAGGAGGAATTCAGAGAGTTTCCCCTTCACAACGGCTTCAACAAGGGGGATCTCATCATCCTCAGAGGAACGGATGCGGCAAAGCTGGATGTCGGCGATGTCCTTGTCTACCAGGCAGGCAGGCCGGATCCTATCATCCACCGCGTCATCGAGAAGAAGGACGGCATCTTCGTCACGAAAGGAGACAATTATCTCACTAACCCCCACCCCATCCAGGACAGCACCATGGACGAATACAACATCAGGCCGGAGCAGATCAGGGGAAAAGCTTTTATAAGGGTCCCTGTGCTGGGCTACGTGAAGATCATCGCCGTCAAGGCGGTGTGCCTGTTCGGGGAGTACAGGTTTTGCATTGTGGAGTAGTCAGGGTTCGAACAGGTGAGAACCTAGGAACGGAGTGACCATGTTTTGCCCAAAATGCGGAAGCATCCTCTTGCCGAAGAGGGAAGGAGCAAGGAAACTGCTCGCGTGCAGCTGCGGCTATAAGACCAAGGACGTTTCCCAGGCTATCGTGAAGGAAGAGAAAATAGAGAAGCGCAAGGAGATTGAGGTGGTGGACAAGTCTGAAGTGGAAACGTTGCCCCTCACAGAGGCCGAGTGCCCGCAGTGCGGCAACAAGAAGGCGTACTTCTGGCTGGTGCAGACAAGGGCGAGCGATGAGCCGGAAACGAAGTTCCTCCGTTGCCAGAAGTGCGAGCATACGTGGAGAGATTACAGCTAGATGTGTCAAAAACCACAAATTAATCTGTTCGTGCTTCTGCAAGCCGTTTGGGGAGTATGTGATTTTTGATCATGCTCAGAAACCCGTATGCTTGCACCAAGCTAAAGCAAACAGAGTGCATACCTGGATTTCTGACATTCACTTCTTCATTTTACGTTATCGTAAAAACCCGGTCGTCGAAGACGGAAATCATCGGTTTTGATGCGACCCAGAATGCTTACAGGATGAACGTCCACGCCCCCCCAGAAGAAGGGAAGGCGAACAGGGAGATCATCAGGTTCTTCAAGAAGGAGCATAAGCTGGATGTGGAAATCGTCTCCGGATTCACTTCAAGAAGGAAATTGTTGAAAATCCTAAGCAAAGCGTGACATCAAGAGGATGGCGCCGACGGCCATGCAAAACCTTTATAAACCTCGCTTCCGACGGGAAGCAAAAAGGGGTGACGATGTTTTCGCTGCTGTTCTTGGCCGCAGTGCTGTCTTCAACACTTGCACTTCTCGCTGAAATCCTTCCGCCTCCGCCCCCGGACGAGCTGACCGAGCGGGAGCTGGAGAAGCTGGAGGAAGAAGGACGCAGGCAGGAAGCGAAGAAACAGGAAGAGGAGCGCCGCCTTCGGGAAAACCGGCTGAGGCTGCTGAGGCGGCGCACGGAAAAGCTGCAGCTCGGCGAGCCGCGGCGGAGTTTCTCGACGTTTTTCAGTAACGAAGCCCGGGCCATCAGGAAGGCCGGCAGGAGACTCGCCTCCGGCATCGAGAAGGAAGGCCGGAAGCTTGCCGGGAAGGAGCGAGAGACGATTGCCGGGATCGCGGGTGGCTGGAAGAGGATGCAGGCTCGGTATAGGGTGGCAAGGATTGCGGCGGAGCGCAGGCATCAAGCTGAGGAGCGCAGAAGGGCGATTGAGCTGCGAGCCGAGGAACGAAGGCGCCAGCGCGCGCTGGAAGCTGACGGGCGCAGGCGCAAGGCCGAAGATCGCAAGAGAGCCCTGGCGCTCAACGCCGAAGAACATGAGCGGCAACAGGAGCTGATGGCTGAAGAGCGCAGGCGCATCGCGGAACAGAATCGGCTTGAGCTCAGGCGAAGGAAGGAAGAAGCGAGGCTCGAGGAGCAAAAAGAGGAGCGCCGCAGGATTGAGGAAGAAGCGGAAAAGGCTGCCCGGCGCAGAGAGGCGGCAGAGGAGCGCAGGCATCGGCGGGAGCTGGAAGCTGAAGAGCGCATGAAGGAGGAACGCCGGAAACAGATCCTTGAGGCGAGGAAGGAGGAGCAGCGCAGGAAGGCGGCCGAGGAGAGAAGGCGGAGGCTGGAAGAGGAGCACCTGGCGCTGAGGAGGAAGCAGGAGCAGGCCAACGCCGAACGCCAGCGCCAGAAGGAGGCCGAGATGCGCAGGACGCAGGAGGAGGAGCGGCGCATCCTGCGGGAGCACGAACGCGCCATCCGGAGGAAAGCCTGGGCGCTGAGGAAGCAGCGGATTGCCCGGCGCTGGAGGAAGCTCGTCGAAGGGCCCGCCACTCAGGAGGCCGAGGTTCATTACGCGTTCAGGCCTGTGCGGTGGAGGCCCGCGCGTCCGGAACAGGCTCGGGAGGACGAGGCAACTTTGCTCTGGCAAAGGAAAAGGGAATTGGAGGCCCTTGAGCGCCAGAAGCAGATCAGGGAAGAGGACGCAGAGGCGGAAAATGCCGCGAAGAAAAGATTGCTTGCCGAACAGCAGGCTCATCTGCGCATCAGGGAACAGCATCGGAAATTCGTAGAGAAAAAGGGAAAAGACGCGCTGATGAAGGAAGACGCGCGGCGCCATCTGCTGGACGAGCGCCGCATCATGAA
>C687J35504_10001341_pt1 | contig 17301 bp, 9 predicted proteins | sample RifCSPhighO2_02_FD_35504 | JGI IMG/M metagenome (IMG submission 35504) | reverse complement strand
ATCTGCATACAATCCCGCCACAAGTACCGCTAAACCCATCAAATTTCGAGCAATTAAATCTATGTTCTTAGCTAAAACTTCTCTCTCTACAGGAACGTCTTTGGATTCAAATCGATATCGACCACAAGCAATTGGGACGGCAATACGATCAAGCCACTCCTGGCTTGGAATAATTGGCGAATGATGAAAAGTAAATCGGATTGGTGAAAAACCCACAGTCGTAGCGCCGTTATCAAATACACCCCACACCAGAACTGTTGCATTACATTTAGCTAAGACACTAACCGCTTCTTCATGACTATTGACCGGAATATTCGGAGGTAATTTCAGAACTGTAAATCGGTTAGCAAATTCATGGGATTTAAGTTCTTGTTTGATGAGAATAAATAATTTGTCTACTTCATCGGCTACTGCCTCAGAAAAATATGGTGCAAACAATACCCCCAATTCACCATGAGTAATTCGCGGGGTCCTCCTAAGGTTATACCAGAACGCAGAGATAGAAATTATAACAATTACAAAACCGAAAAGGAAAAGAACGCTAGCCAACTCCTTAGATAAAATATAACCGGACCAATTCATGGCACGCATTAAATGCGGCCCTATGCTAGCTGCAAGGGCGACATAAAGAGAAGCAGATAGTGTTAAGAGGACAAAGAAACCTTCAACATAAAAAACTCTTCTTTTTAAATATCTTATTGCGTCTATTAGTGGAATCATATTGGTATATTTTCCAAATCGTTACTTAAATAAGCCATTTATTTCAGAGCCGCTAAATTATATCAAAACAGAGGTTAGATAGTGATGATATTTCAATAAAAAAACAATTTTCCGAAGCATATGGCATGTCGCAAAATATATGAATCACGCCTTCCGGAGTATCGCAAATATGTCACGATTTCAGCAAATGTCGTAAAAGGTGTGCATGGCGGCATAGTGAATCAATTCAATCTGCTTAAAGCAAAAAAATACCGTAGCCGAGCGGTTACCCACTCGAGCTACGGTAGCTGGATTTTCTTTGTGCCTTTCATGACTCTTTGAATGCCCTTTCATCGAGACATCCAAACAGACGCACAAGTAACTTGGTTCCCGTCGCAGGTTTCTTTCATATTTAGAATACCACCGCCAAAAATGAATTGCAAACCGAAAATCTTGAGGTTTACGCAGCGCATTTTTGAATAACTACGGGAATGCAGGAATTGGTGGGATCATGAAGCGGAAGCGGCGCACGCAAATGATAACTTCGGCTTCTGTAACGGTCGGTCTTGCATACACTGCAATATTTCTTGTCCATTGGGATTCTCAGGAAATATTCCTCTTTACAGGAATTGCAGCTATAAATATAGGAAATCTCATGCATTGAATTGCCGGCGAAATCGGTCCCTTGAAATACGACCTCATTTTCGCATTTGCTGCAAATCAGTTTTCGCGGAGCATGGATCCAATACGCCTGCGATTTCTCATAAAGAACCTGGGAACATTCCGGGCTTGAACAACGAACAAGTCCGAAACCTCCCTTTAAATCCTGTTTTCTGGTTGATGCGTTGCCCCTCTGTTCCCCCACCATTCACAGACACCTCAATTCCGCCGCTCAGTCTTTAACCTTCCAGCTGAATTTTGGACAAATCCTTATAATTCCGCTTTTGCCTCCTTAAAAACACCTTATTCCACAATTTTTTCCGATAAGTTGAAATCCATGATTCCTGTGTTATACTTTTTAAAAGGGTAAAGAAACTACAATTCTAAACCATTATGACCGAGATCCTCGTTATCGATGATGATACAAATGTTTTAGATGCCACAAAAGATGCTTTAAACGCTTTTGGCTACGAAGTTCATACGTCCACTTCGCCCGACGAAGCTTTTCAATTGCTTCATCAAAATCCGAATCGCTTTGATCTGATTCTTCTCGACTGGCAATTTCCCTGCGCTGTTCACGGAGATATGTTCCTCAAATTAATCAATCACTGTATTCCTGACTTTAAAAAACCCATTATCTTTATTACAGGCCATACATCGTTTATTTCAAAACATGCGATCCGGCTTGGCGCTTATGACACCCTCGCAAAACCAATTATTGCCGATGTGCTAATCGATGCCGTCGAACGTGCTCTTCAAAAAAGACCGCCGGAAAATCCACATCAAAAAGTTCCGGCTGACATGAGCTGGCAGAAGCAAAAGAAATTGGAGCTTGCAATGAGAATCACGGATGCGATCATTTCCACTAATTCATTGTCTGATGCGGCCCAAAAGCTTGAATGCTCACGCATGACTCTTAACCGCTGGCTTCGATTCACAGGGCTTAACTCGTTTGTCATTATCAAAGAACATCAATCTAAAGGGAAGATTACCCAATGAATTTCGAAATGTCAAACGCAAGACATTGTGATACAAAGACTTATGTAACACATAATGTTACAAAAAAGAGCACCCTTCACCTTATGGGGTGTAACATAAGATGTTACACTTTTTGGGCATTATAAGGAAAAGGCATGTAACATTTTATGTTACATAAATTTATTTTCAAAAATGCGAAAAAAAGGCGGAAATAATGGAATTTCTTAGCGATTATCGATTTTTGATGGCTTGCGGTTATTTCACTGCTTTTTTTTGTTCCGCGCTTGGTTTTCTTGTCCGGAAAGCAAATCCGCGGTCGCGTGCATGCACTCTTGCTTTTTGTTTTAATATTTCGACCGCTTTGTGGTCCGGTTTTTATGCAACCATGTACCTGACACATGACAATTTTTATGGACTTCTGGTCAGCCGGATGCTCACTCTCGGCACAATTTTGCTGAACGTTTTCGTCACTCACCTCGTTCTTCTTCTGATTCACAAAGAACGCTCCATGAAAAAATTAATCACCGCAAACTATTTCGTCTCAGCGATATTTATTGTGATCCTCTTTTCAACCCGATTAATGATTCGCGGCTCGATTCCAAAACTCGATCTTCCGGCCTATACGGTAACGGGCCCGCTTTATTTTCTAATTCCTATCCATTTGTTCCTGAATTTTTTCTACAGCATTTTTCAGTTGTATCGAGGCATTCTGAGAGAAGAAGGCTACCGTAAGAGTCAGCTCAAACTCTTTTTATGGGCAATGGTCATCGGTTACGTGATGGGAATTCCCGCTTTCTTTCTCTGTTTTGATATTCCCATCAAACCGGTCACAACACCCTATGTTGCGATTTACCCTCTATTATTAACGATCGCAATCGTAAAACATAGATTCCTCGATATCAAAAAACTCGTTAAAAACACACTCGTTTTTTCGCTTCTCTTCACGCTGCTACTAGGGGTCGTTTCAATCGTTCTCCTTCTCATCAAGGAAACGATGAGCCGCTGGATTGGAATGTCTGAAGCGCTTGCGCAAGTCATCGCAATCGCGCTTGCGATCGGTCTTTACGGCCCCCTAAAACGCGGACTTTCTAGACTGACAAACCGGCTTCTTTATCAACATGAGGACGACGCCGGTATCATTTTCCGAAATCTCTCAAAAGACATCATCCGCTATCTTAATATCAAAGAGCTTAGCCTTGAATTAACCAAACGAATCGCCGAGATCCTCCAACTAAACCGGGTTGGCTTTTATTTTAGATCAAATGAAAATCCACAATTTTTCGAGCTGCAAGCAAGCCTCGGCAGAATCAGACGAAGCCCGATCCAACAAACGAAACCGCTAGTCCAATACCTTGAGCAAACCCAAACTTACATTGTGAACGAAATGACTCAAAGAGAAACTAGGGTTTTCTTAACGAAAAAAACAAATGATTTTGCGACCCCGAAGGAACTGAAAGAATATGCGGCCGCTGAAGTTTCAAAACTGGGCGGGGTTGCCGCCTTTCCGGTGTTTGTAAAGGGTCGGTTGCGGGCGATTTTTGTCGCGGGCCGGAAAAAATCTGACGCACCGTGGCGCGATGAAGAATTTGAAATTCTTAAAAGTTTTATGAGGCATCTTTCTCTTGCCGTTCGGAACGCGGAATATGCAAACGATATGATTCAAACAAAAAATGAATTATCGAGAAGCGAACGTGACGCAACCACAGGCTCGCTCATTGCCGGTGTGGGACATGAGGTGAAAAATCCGCTCTATACGATGGCGCTTCGCCTGAGCACCCTTCGAAGAACACTGACACGTTATTCCGGTCTTCCCGATTCGAGGGAAACAATCGAAGCCAAAACCATAAAAACCATGACCAGCGTTTACGAAAGCGCGCAGGAAGTCAACCATATCATCGGTCATCTTTCGGACCTTGCGCATCGGAAACCTCTTTCGATTCGAGAAGGACTGAAGCCCTTTCTTATGGCAAGAAAAGCGATCCAAGATTTAGCAAAAGACAAAAGATTTGAAAAAATCAGCATTCGGTTAAATATCGAAGAAACCCTTGAAATTTCTTATGATCCGGATGCGCTTTACGAGATTTTCGCGAATCTGATTCGAAACGCTCTACAGGCCATTCAGGAATCCGGAGAAATCATTCTCGAAAATTCACAAAATGACGGAATAACCGTCATTACTGTCAGGGATACCGGCACAGGAATTCCGAAAGATCGCATGGACCGGATTTTTGAACCGTTCTTCACAACAAAACGGAAGCAAACAAACGGCACTTCAGGAACCGGCATGGGGCTTTTTATTGTGAAAGAATATATGAATGAAATTGATGGAGATATCGAGGTTGAGTCTCGTCCCAACGAAGGAACAATTTTTAAACTTTCCTTCCCGAATCTTAAATCTGATATCCGGGAGGCCGCCTAACATGAATCCGATCCTCCATCCATACGTTGTAACCGGATTTCTTACTTCAGTCGTTACCCTTGCGGTCGGGATTTTCGTTTACATGAGGAAAAGCAATTCATCGATCCACCGTTCGTTTCTTTTTTTCTCGATCGCAATTTGGCAATGGAGTTTCTTTACGGCTCTTCAAGCAGTACAAACAAGTCCGGCATGGGGACTTTTCTGGGGACGGTTCTGTCATGTCGGAGCGATGCTCATTCCGGTATTTTTTTATTACTTTACCCTTAAAATAACTGGACGAGAAAATCGTACTGTTCTAAAGACCGGTTTTATCGTTGCCGTTTCACTGATTGCTCTGATGTTCAGCACCCCATTCATCATTCCCAAAACAAGAACGGACGTTGGTGTCAATTTCATGACCGAAGCTGGCCCGCTTTATATCGTCATCCTCCTTTTTTTCTTTTCCTATGTTCTTCTTGCTCTTGTCCGGCTTTGGAATGAAATTAAATCGTCAAGAGGGTCTCGGAAAAAACATCTTCAGTATTTTTTCATAGCGTCTCTCATTGGATTTGGAATCGGAGGCTTTAATTTTTGTCCTGTCTATGGCATTACGGTTCCACCTTACCCATATTCTGCCTCATGCGGCGCTATTTACTCTTGTGTCATTGCGTATGCGATTTTACGGCACAAACTTTTCGATATTGAAGTTATGATTAAAAAAGGGATCATTTTCGGGTTTCTTTTCGGGATTATCTATATCGCCGTTTCTTCTCTTATTTTCATTGCCGGTTATTTTCTTGCTCATAGACATTTGCCACTTCTTTCGGTAGCATCCATCGCTCTTGCAATGCTTGTTTACGAACCACTCAAGAGGACGCTGACGAAACTGACGAACAGTTTCCTATTTCAACACAAAATCACCTACACTTCACTTATCGAGAATCTCACCAACAAACTCGTAAGCATTCATGATACTCATGCATTGGCCACCGCAATCACCGAATTCTTGACGGACCAAATGGCATTGGAGTGGGCAGGACTTTATCTTCATGAAAATAACAGTTCCGCATTCAGGTTAAGTTCCCCCATGAAGCAGCATGTTCTTAGCGAAATAAACGAATCAAACCTTATCGTGGATCTCATTCGCAATCGGAAGTCACCGCTCATCCTAAGCCCCTTCGATGTTGAAAGCGATTTGAAACTTGAAATCAAAAATCAACTCCGCCGTGATAAAATCGAAGTGGTAGTCCCGATTTTTGCTGAAGACGATACCCTTTTCGGAATTCTCCTACTCGGGAAAAAGAAATCTGATGACGCATTTACGAAAGATGATGATGCCCTCCTTCAAACACTAATGGAAGAGACCGGAATGTTTTTCTTGTCTGCCAAGTTACTGAAAGAAGTCACCCGATCTAATTTACAGCTTGGGCAACGCCGGAAAATGGCTGCGGTTACTCAACTCTCACGAGGCGTACATCATGAAATCAAAAACCCGCTTCACACAATAGAATTTCTCGCGAATACCACGTTAAAAAAATTAACAAACGGTCATTTCTGCAATACACCAACAGAGGTGCTGGTTCAAGTAATCGACAGCCACGCAAAATCCATGTTAGAGGAAATTAGCCGGATTCAGAACTCGCTTACCCGTTTTGAACAGTTTGCGCTTCCCGAGGAAGATTTTGAATTACAGGCATTGGAACTGCGGAGCGAAATCGATAAATTTTTCATGTTAATGCAAGAGGGCCAAAAGTTAGATGCAATTAAAGTTAATCTGTCCGTTCCCAAAGACATTTGGGTACTTGGAAGTGAGGGAATTCTGCAAGCTGTCTTTTTTCGGCTTTTTGATAATGCGTACGAAGCCATGATCGGCAAAGGAACGCTTTACGTTACTGCAACGGAAACTGAAGATTGGGTTTTGTTAAAAATACGCGACACAGGCCACGGAATCCCGAAAGAAGTTATTCCTAACATCTTTGAATCCTTTTTTACGACCAAGAAGAATTCAGAATCCGTCGGAATCGGCCTTACGATTGTGAAACATCAAGTCGAACAGCTTGGCGGGACGATCGAGGTTGATTCACCGATTAATGGCGGCGCTGAATTCACCGTAAAACTCAAGAAACCAGAACAAGAAAGAAAAGCATATGCCGCATAAAATTATGATCGTGGATGATGAACCAAAAATCACAGAAGCTTTTGTCGAAGCTTTTGAGGATGAATATATCGTCATTGCTACAAATTCAGGAGAGGATGCAATGCGAATGATTCCCGACAATCTACCCGAACTTCTCGTCCTCGATTGGCGGCTTCGGGGCGAAATCCAAGGCAAAGACATCCTTGTCTTTATGAAACAGAAATATCCAAATATCCCTGTTTATGTCGTCACGGCAAGCAGCCACTTTGTGAAAGAAATCAAATCGCTTGGAGCTGACGATTGTTTATTGAAACCATGCCCTGAACCACTCAGCGAAAAGATTAGGCAAACACTTCCGCCCTGTTAACTATTTTTTCCAATTCAACGGAATGAGCTAACACGACAAATTCGGGAGGTCCTTAGGCGGCTTCTCTCAAGATCATTCTTAATTCGGAAATACTATCACCCCTTTTTTCTACGAAACGATGCGCCCCTTGCTTCAGCAATTTTTCTTTAAAACCTCTTTCTTGCCAGCTGGTGTGCATAATCACAATGACCTGAGGATTGATGTCTTTCATGAACCTTAATAGTTGATCTCCCCGGCAACCGTCCCAAAGCATATAATCCAAAACCACAAAGCGAGGACTTGTCTGCTTAAAAAAGTATATCACTTCTTCTTCTGAAAGAGGCAGGACGACTTCATAATCCTCACTTAAGGCGTCGTGCAATACCTCCCTAATATCCGGACAATCTTCCACAATCATCAATTTTAGTTTTTCTTCATTATTCGTCATTTATCGAAAGTCCCCTTTCTCATGAAAAAAATGGCCTATTTTTTTGCGCGTTTAAACAATCCGTAAATCAAAAGACCAAGCCCCAAGAGGATTACCAATCTTGCCAACTCGCGAATAATTCCGCCGACTTCATATTTCACAAGAAATCCATTCACAACACTTGTGATAATGACAACCAATAATCCAATCTGCCAAAGTTTCATGATTATTCTACTCCTCTCATTCGAGCGCACATCGAGATTGATTATGATTGTAAACTATTAGTGTAATTATAAGCAATAGCACACGTTCTTGATACCACATCTGGTTCTTTAGCATAAAACAATAGCCAATCCTGACCCAAGATATCAACTATATCAATGGAACCTTCACGAAACAATTCTTGTTTTGTGTGTCCATATTTCGTAGTCTCATCTGTTCTCAGTTCCTGTGGCAAACGAAACGCAAATGAAACATTAGAAAAAATAAAACCAAACACTATACCATTCTTAGGATTTACTAAAACCGGCCGCCCATAAAGAATCCACCTGCAATCACATGGAAGTTTTTTTGTGATATCATCCCAAAACATTTTCACGACTTCTTCATACATTCCAAGTTCATGATATGACTTCCGGGTAGCTTTTGGGTCGCACTCAATGCTATCTGCGAAATTACTTTCAGCCTTTCTTTTAGGCTTTATATAATTTAAGCATGCTTTATTTTTTTCACTCTGGAAATTAACCATTGCCTATTCCCTTTCACTTAGCCATCGAGTTTCCCCATATAATTAGCTATTCGAAGATTCCCACTTTTGGCTGAATGTCCTACCTCATTTCAGAAGCCTAGTCGATAAAATTTTTCCGGTCTGAAAATCAATTTGATGGGCCAAGCCGCTCCAAGCATATCCCATCAACTCTCCTTTTTCTGTTAGCCAAATATTTGTGAAAGCATTTGCTTGGCCCTTTATCCCTTCAGGTTCTTCTACCGTCCAAACCTTAGCCCCGCTTTCATCGAATCGATGCACATTCTTTGCCCCTTCTTTCGGGTCAAACGCAGCCGTCAGTACTATAACTGAGTCCTGACATTGTATTACCTTATCTATCTTCACTTTAAAATGTATTTTTTCTTCGCCTTTATCTGAAGATACCCGAATAGCATTTTCTTCTTGTTTTATATCTCTGATCATAATGACCTCGTGTTTTTAAACCAATCTTTAAGGAATTCTCTTTCCGCTTCGTCTTCCAACATAATCTCAAGTTGTGTTTGATTCGGAGAATCTGAAAAAATGGGGTTAACTGTAGATTCTCTGATAGCAACAGCTCTGTCTGGAGATGGCACAAAGTCAGAAACCATTGTTGGCTTGGTTGGAAGCGCAAGCCGTTCCTGCAATAGCTCGGCAAAATTTCTATTTGTATTTTGAGCTTCTAATTTGAGCGCCTCAAAATCTGTTTTCCTCATAAGCCAAGTACCTACAGTATTTGATTCACCATGAATCCTCATAAATCCTTCTGCGGTTAAATCAGCCCCAGAGCGAACATATTCTGTGACCGGAAATCCCGGTTTGTGCGGTTTTGGATTATACGTTTCGGGATACGCCTTGTTCACTTCGACAGCATCCCGCCTGAATATTTTACTCCTTGCTTTAGAATAATCAACAAGTCGTCTATTTGCGACATTCTTCAAGTCATGAACAGAATCTACTTGATTGATCCATTTCGCTTCAAACTCTGCGTTTCTAAACAAATCATCTAATTTACTGGCATCTGGATGCATTGGATCTTTTAAAATCATTCTTACCCAATCGTCAATTGTATTATCAACAGTTCCAACAACCGCTTTGCCAACCGACCTAATCGACAACCCAAAGCTCATCAACTGGAAACCTCTCATAATTTCGTTAAAAGCATGGCCTCCAATCGAAAGGCCTTTCATAGTTTTTTCATTTAATGACATTTCTCGCCAATTATTTTTCAATTGCCCATATTCATTAAAAATGTCATCGAGTTCAGTCCCAATCAGGACAGTGTCCACCACGCCAACTGCAAACGCCTCCAACAAGTCAAGGGATAGATCATTTTGGAGAATCGGAATCTGTGCTTTTAACGCATCATATCCCGGTTGAAGAAAAGATCTGACTTTGTGAATCGCCTCTATGCCCCCGTTATAAAGATCCTGCTGTTTTAATTGTATTTGTTCAATCCATGAACTCCCACTTGTCGTTTCAGCGGTTTGATGGTCCACGATAGAAGACATCACACCATTGATCGCAGATTGATTTAAATCTAGCATTTCATTTCGCAATCCTTCATCCATATGGATCTCAAATCCTTGATTCATTCCTTCAGGATCAAAATACTGCGCCATCTGGATTGCTCCAGCAACAGGCCCAGCGCTTGCAGTAGTGAAATTAATAAACTGTGTGTCCTGCACTGCTGTAATTTTCCCATCTGAATAATAATTTGTTTCCCCGGTATCCCAATTCCGAAGCACGCCGGATTCAATCTTGAAACTTTCTTCCGGATTTTTCGATAGTACAAGCGGCTGATCTGCTGTCCCGAAAAATGTTAATGAGTTACCGCCGCTTTGAACCATATCAATCTGAACGATTTCAGTCTCTCTGATAGTTAAATGAAGGGTTTCACTCCCGTTTGTAAATACGACTTCTCCGTTTCTCAGGAGATAATTTCCGTCTTTATCAAAAACATATTCGCCTTTCTCCATATGATTCCCAAATTTACGAGCAAGCAACTGCGTTTCATCTTCGGTTAAGATAAATTTGCTATCACCGACCGTGTATTCATGAACGGAAACGTTGTCAAGCGTTGTCACAGTAAAATCTTTTGCTTGCCGTTTGGCTTTGAAATACTCGCTTACATTGTGTCCAGATTTAAGAATTGCTTCAGCCGTATTGCGACCAATAATGTCATTTGCATACTCCTCGAAAAAGTCAAAAATATCGCGGCTTCCTTTTTGCGTAGCGAAGGTGACAAGCTGGGACAGATAGAAAGTTTTTTCTGTTAAAGTCAGATGTTTTCCACCAAGTTTAACTAAATCTTCAACGGTATCTTTGAGACCTCCGGTCATCCCGACAAGAAATCTTGCCCCGGCATTTCGTTGATCTAACGTATCAGTCAACCCCTGAACACCGCCAACGAGTCCACGTAACCCAAGTGAAATCAGTACAGGATTTACATCAAGAGCATCTCCGATCAACGATGATCCGATGCTAACCATTCCACTAAGTGTAGCCTCATTAAGGATCGATCTTTTCAGTGTGCTCCAGATCGATTCTTCATTGTATGGATTGCTTACATAGATGGCGGTTCCGTCATCGCGATAGCCAATTACAACATCTGAAAACCGGCCGGTAAGGTTGCCCACGATGGCACTCACAGGCAGACCAATTAGCTGAGCGATCCGTGGATTTAAGCCCATGGAGCGGCCAATAAATTCAATTCCTCCGAGTGTAAGTTTGCTGGTAACTTGTGGGGCAATATCGATTAAAGCGGCTTTTAAGGTGAGATTCGGGTTGAAATAAGCGCCAAGTGCAGCACTTCCAACCAAAGACAAAGCTTGAGTAACGGGTGGCGGCAAATCAAGTTTTAAACCAATCTCTGAAACGCCCTGGAGCATTAAGCCCTGAAGTCCGCTTTGAATGAAACTGGAAGTACTACCACCTATCCCGACTGCCCCGAATCCGATAAATGCGCTGGCTAAACGAGTGAATGTATTATTTAATCCAAAACCTTCAAACCCTTTTGATAAATTATAATTCAAACTAGCAGCAATAATATTTCTTGAAACTATCTGCTCCACGGAAAATCTTGCCGACGCACTTCCTGCTCCCGCAATCTCGGGATGAGCAAGGTACGTGTTGATTTTCATAATTCCAGATCCGAGCGTTTTAAATCCTCCCGAAAATCCGTTCTTCACAAATTGAAATGCATTCTGGAAAAACCGTCCAACATAATGAACTGCCTGCATCATCTGATGGCCGATCGCTGCAAATCCGGATTTGAGTGCTCCGAAAAATCCTTGCTGGGCAACCGCGCTGTAGGCCATTTTCACTCCGTTAACCACCCATTGGCCCACGCTTCCAACGATTCCAATAATTCCAGCGACAAGAGCTGCATATCCCAGGATCTTCCCCCATGTCGGGCTAAATATCGACACAACAGCGCTTGCTACCGTCAATACGAACGAAATAACGAAGAAGAGAAACGGAAGAAACGCACCTTGAATTTTCAATGCGGTTTCTTTAGAAACTTCTTTTCCCAACATGACCTTTTCCGTTGGAACAATTAAATAGCCGCCTTTGCCATCAACATCCCATGTTTCAAGAAACTGATCTTTATCTATTGTTAAATCCTCCCCATTCTCACCCTTTGACACTTCCCGATAAAAAACTTCCGTCTCCGTGACATTCGTAATCTGTATATAATGATCTTTCGCTATGTGCGCTATGATTCTCAAAGAACATGGCGTTTGAGACGACGGACATACGGTACGATATAAATTGAGTAAATCGGCGTAGGTATATTGGACAGTCGAAAAATTATCATTATGAATCGCTGCCACTTTCATCATTGCGTATGCAGATAAAACAAGCTCTCCTGTCAAAAATCGAGTAATCAGCCCCATCAAAATATCTATCAAAATCAGTTCTTTCCCGAGCACATCCGCTGCGACATTAATTCCTCGTGATGCGAGCATTTCTTTAAGCGCTAAATAGGCCGATTGCCCGAAATGCAGGTCTCGTGATTCAAGCCATGCAAGAATCTCGCTGACATCGGTCGAATCTAAATCGACTACGTCGCCCGGTTGTAATTTAAGTTGATTCAGCATGGCCTCTTTTGCGGCCGACTGTGCCGTGACATAATTTGTAAGAAATGTACGAACCCCGCTAATAATCGCCTGCTTCTCATTCAACCGTCGCGTTTTTTCGGAATTTGCGGAAGGATCGTTTAACCTGCTATAAAGAAGTGTCGTATCAACCGAAGGTGTATTTGTTCCAGCCGCATTCGGTTGATATTTCGCAAGCGTATCGTCCGTCCAATACTCAAGTTCTGCCGAAGACGGATCTCGCCCTAAAATACGGCGGTAATAATCGGAAAGAACCGGCTCCACTTCGCGTTTCAGAATGTCGCGTTCAATATCTTTCTTTTGATTTCCAAGTTCAATCAGCCGATCCGCTATCGCATTTTCTATCTCCTGTTTCCGAGCATCCACTTCCCCGGGAATAAGCGAAAGCTGTGTTTCCGCCGTCTGAAGAAGCTCTGTCCGTTGACTACGAAGCTGATTAATCGCGTCCTGAACCCCGGGAACTTCGAACCGTTCGACGTGACAGCCATACTTGAAACCCATAAAGTTTTTGCATTTCTTTATCTCCTGGTATTTCTGGCTTTCGTAGCTTGAAATCTGACCGTCTATTGCAGCAATTCCGGAATCAAGGTTCTCCTGAATCTGCGCTCGCGCAACCTCATCCTGCCATGCAAGGTTTTGAAGCGCGTCATACTTTGTTTGCTCGATTTGATGTTGCTGCTCTATTTCGTCACTCACCAAATCCTGTCTTGCTTTCACCATATTCACTTTACTTAAAAGATAATCTTCCGGTTTGTTGCAAGTTACAGGACAAACATATTCATACGAATAAACCAAATTCCCATCTCCATTAAACACTTCTTTAATCCGGCCATTCTGATAATACGATCTTTGTCCGTCTAACCTTTCGGCGAGCATCATCTGATTCGAGCCGCCATAAACCGCCGATTTCTGTATATCTTCGGATGGCTTCAGGCTCTGGTATGCCACCATAAATGCCGAGTATGCGTCATTCGCGCTAACCGCAGTTTTAACGATCAAAGGGTTATTGCTCCATTTTGAATCGCTTGTAATCGGCTTGTTTATTTCCTCCTCGGATTCTATCGTGCTTGATAAATCAGTTTTATTTGCGGCTTGATGCCCGTTTCCATCCAAGAAGTTTTTATTTCCCATTAATAAATATTTTCCGCCGGAACTTTCCGCGTCTCCCAAAGTCAAAGGCCTCGCTCCCATATCTTTGAGTAAACTGGAGATATCGCTTCTGATCTGATTCATTTGCGGATCGTTGACCGCAAGGACCATATATTCGCCATTCTTGATGTTTTCGAGAAAGTTCTTCAGTCCCAGTCGATCGGCAGCGGATGAAAATGTGCCGGAAAAAGAAAGCCACTGCCCTTCCGCTTCTTTATAGACCGCCACTAAAAAGCCGTCTCCATCGTGCCGGGCAACTTCCTTGCCGGAATCCATTAAGCGCTGCGAACCACCATCCGTTAATAACTCAATGGGTTTTGGGAATGCCACACCTTGATAAGAAAATTGTTTTTTTCGATGAACAGAATATGAAATCGCCTCTCCGGCAGCATTCGTCTGATACGTAATATCATCCGTCGTTCCCTGCGGCGTCTCCACTTTAATCAACCGGCCCTGCCGGTCATAAGTGTATTTGTTGTAAGCGTACCCGGCAAATTGACGGAATATTCCCGTATATTTGTAAAGCTCCACTCTTCGATAGGTTTTAAATCCGAGATAGCCGCCGTCTGCTCCCTGAACAAATTCCGGGTTATACGCGACCGGATAATCCATGGGATAGGGCACGTCGAAAAGCTCACCGGTCTCAAGCCTGCCGCGGACAGGTAAGTAATTTTCAATTTCAAGAATCATCCCGTTTGCAAATTGGATCTGGCCGCTTTTAATCTTAAGTTCTTCATCAAATTCAAGATTGACGCCATGATCACCATTGGCAAATTTTATTTCACCTTTCGTCCCCTTATCGAATCCATATAAAATCTGGGATCCGTCAGCTGCTTGAAAGCCCGACAAGGTAACTGCCCTCAAATCCTTCGCATCAATCAATGCTCGTTTATAATCGTCTTTCCACATATATGGATATGACGATGAAAATTGAAAATCGGAATACGTGTATAAGTAACCGTCTTTTGTAATGTGTTTAATCAAATTTCCGTTCTTGTCATAAAACCATGTCGTTCCATCCTCATCCGTGACTTGCGTTTCTTCATCCGTAAAATGATACTGGCTGCTCTGAAGCACCTTGTTTTTATACGCAATCTCAGCACCGATCAAAACGCCGTTCGCATATTGATAGTTAGTTTTCAACCCCTGCGTTGTGTCCGACCGCAAAAGTTTTCCATCTTGAAACCTCCGGACATCTCCGGAAAGTTCATCTTTCACAAGCGTAGTTTCAGTACCGGCATCATCATATTCATATGAGAATTCATACTCACGGCCGTCTGATTGCGTCACCTTGCGGAGCGCGCCGTACTTGTAATCCATCGATCCCTTGTCGGACAGATTGGCAAGGCCGCCTTCGATCTCGGCATGCGTCTCATTCACGTTTGTCTGATATTCGTTAACTGTCCCGTCCGGCAAAATAACTTTCTTAATCATATTGTTCTCAAGTTCAACTTGAGAGCCGTCAAATCTGACGAATTTTTTCACTTTCCCGAAATCTTTTCCGTCGCCCGTTTCCACATAGGAAATGCTAGTCGGAAGGTCAAGCATCGATTGTATATCTGTAATCGTGATCGCCTTTCGCTGCGCGATGTCCGCTCCAACCGCCGTCAGCATCTCCGTCTCAATCTTCAGGCTTTGGATTTCATTTCCCGTAATATTGAGAATCGTTTCCCAAAGGGGCTTTTCAGTTCGCCGAACCGAATAATAGGTTAAATTTTTAATATAGATTTGCCCTAATTTCGAAAGACCGGCCGGATCGCGAATCACCTCAAGTGTCGTCTCGCCTTCCTCTCCTGATTTCCCGTCTAAAGAAAACACATACGTTTTATAACTATTTTGCGCATTATCGACTTCGAATACGTAGCGTGTCGCCAGTTCCGGAGACTTGAGTTTCAGCTCGAAATCCTGGCCCCATGTCATGCTCGAATCCTGCATGAGTGTGATCCCGAGAAAATCATATCCCGATACTTCAATCGGCTGATCCTTGTGAGAAAACACCATTCCGAGAATATCCGGGGTGATGGTTTTATACTGAAACTGATATCGGATCGCAGCGCCATCTCCGAAACTACCTTTAGTCGCAACACTCAAGTCGTTTGGATTCGCGTTAAATCCATAGATCCCTGAAATCGGAATCACTTCCATCGGTGACTTATCAAGCAAATACGATTTCTCGACTTCGCGTCCTGCCATCTGAATAAATTCAATCATCGATTTAGCCTGGCCGTTAAATGTCGCGGTGACACCGATTAATTTCCTGGCCGCATCAAATTGATATGAAAATTCCGTCCGTCCGTTTTGGGGAGTTTCAATCGCCGTAATATAAGTGTCCCGGTAATACACTTTCACGCCATCAGGATATTGAACGAATTGATCACCTCCTTGATTAATGTCAAAGCTCGACCCATCCGACATGGCGACATGCGCACTTAATAGCTTCTGATCGCTTGCAAATTCAAGGTTCGTGAGTGTTGCATTGGAAAGGACAATGGACTTAATCTTCCCATCCTCAAAATTGATGATTCGCCCTTTATCATTAATCGACTGAAGCTTTCCGTCAGAGCCAAATACTCGCCTGCGGTCGTTATCTTCCACAATGAATTGCCGGATATTTCCTCTCAAATCCTGGTCATAATAGAACTTGCCTTCCTCCAGTTTCCCGCGAGCAAGATCAATAATGTATGAAGCAAGTCCATTTGCATAAACAATCGTCCGGCCATTCGGGAAAATCCATTTTGTTAAGTGGCCGTCTTTGAAATACTGAACGCTACCGTCAACAAGTTTCCGGGTTCCGCTTACCAATTTTCCGTCCGCATCCACCGAAAAATTCTCGAGGACCTCTTCTCCCGTAATGGCGCTTCCGCCTGAAGGCTGCGTTTTTGCATTTTGAATCAGCAACATCCGGATTTCAGATTCCGTCTTTCCTACGAGACTTTTCCAATCGATACTTTTTGTGCTTCGAACTTTCATCAAAGAAAGCGGCCCGATATAGATATCACCGGCAACCGGCCCGCCATCCGGTGAAAGAATTGAAACCGCGATTTCGGTTAACGCTCCCATCGGAGCGGTTTTCGGGATATTCAGATATGTCCATTCCTCAGTGATTTCATCGGTCACAAATATTTCACCGAGCCCTTTCAATTCGAATTTGAGGCGCGTCCCTTTGGGCGTTCCTTTCCCAAGACGCACGGGAACCGAAAGAAAATCATATTTCGAAATGTCAAATGAATGATAAAGCGCCCAAATTCCAACCGGCATTTCCAGATACTTCAAGTCAAATTGAAGATGACGGACCGCTCCGATGAGCGGGTCCTGGGTGATTGCCTGTCTTGCAGACCCGTAACCGGATGTATAAAAAGTGCCCAGCGAATACGATTCATCCAGCAAATCCAGAATAAAATCCTCAAAAAGAGATTTCCCTGCAAACGGATCTCCGCTTGTCAGCAGATATTCCTGCAAATTCATCGAAATAAAATTTGTATCATCGATCGGAAATTCAATCTCGGGATGATGAAATTTCCCGGTCGGAGTAAAATAATTCACGACTTGTCCTGCCCCATATTCAGGGTCAACGACCGTCGTAACGAACGCCGGGCGTTTAATCAATTCCGGTGAAAGACCATCGGGATGTGCAGCGCTCC
>C687J35504_10001339_pt1 | contig 17311 bp, 8 predicted proteins | sample RifCSPhighO2_02_FD_35504 | JGI IMG/M metagenome (IMG submission 35504) | reverse complement strand
CCCCCCGCCTCTATCTCTTTCAATCTTCCCGATCTTCCGACAGCCGCCCCTATTCTTCCCAGGCCCGCTCGGCCCAATATCGCCGCTCCGCCCACTGCCGCCCCGACAGCCAACCCGCCGACAACCCCCACCGCGGCCTTACCCACACTGATGATTTTCTCTGAGAATTCTCCCGAGGCCTTTTTAGCGTATCTGGCGCCGGCGAGCAGGAGCATGGCAATTAAAATGGCTGGGACGAAAGTCACAATCAGTCCAGCTACAAGGTCGCGGCTACCCTCCGCTACAGACATTTTTTCAAACATGCCCGCCCTCATTATCTCCGAGGAGACATAGAGAATAAACATGAAAACAGCGGCGACGAATGACGCGGAAAGCAGAGAGTGCAACCAGCTGTCAAAACCCACTTTGCCCATTTTTTTAAGCCCCGGAATCGTGTAACTCATAAAAGCGAAGGGGGAGACAATCATAAGCATGATCAGAGTTATTATCCTGCCGAGAAAACTTAAAGCGGTCACAAAAAAGGCATAAGCCAAAACCCAAATAACAAGCCCGTAAGCCACCATAAAGCCCATCATTCGGAGAAGGGCACCGTCGTCGTAAACTTGGTCTGCGGTGAAAAAGTTCAACAGTATCCCTATTCCTCCTCCGACAAGGCAGGTAACCCCGGGTATTGGTACGGCAGATCCGATAGCACATCCGATCCCAAAGCTTACCCCTGATGAGAATACACCGGCCGACGACTCTGTACCCAATCCTGCTGTCTTATCTTTAGTAAGAAGCACGCCTATATCAAATTTACTTGCAATCGCCCGGGAGATGCTTCGTTCCGGGACTTTAGTTTTCGCCGCGTTGCCTATCTGCCCCTCGGGGTTCGATACTGGTCTACCCTGGTCATCTGTAACCGCTATCTTATTGTAAAAAATAAGACCCAAAATATTTCCGGAATCAATCACTACTCTGGTGGCGAACAAGCTAAAGTTGACTACCAAGGCGATCAAAATTACTGTGGCAATTGTTTTCTTCGCTCCGCCGTGGCCGATGCCGAGAATCGTCTGCAGGGCGGCGTAGAGGAGAACCAAAATGAAGAAAATATTTGAAAAATCACGGATAACCCGCCACATCTTCTCCACGAATTCAAACTTATACATTTCACTGCTCAAGGTCAGGCCGGCCATGAAGTCAAACAGCTTGGCAGCCAACACCAACAAGAACGCTGGCAGGGTGATGAAAAGAAATTGAACAACGCGGGCGGTGCAAGCAAGAATACCTGAAGTCCCTATTGATGTGCATCCGATTTTTGCAAAAAGGTCTTCTGGGTTTCCCTTAAGTGATTGTACAGTTGCTGTTTTGGTCCAAGAGGTGTTTGGGGGGATTGGACAATCTTCTTTATTGGTTGTTTGAGGACTGCCATTTTGGTCCTTACATATGCCTACGTCAGCGTTTTGCCCTACAGGAGTGTTTCTTACTTTTGGATCTCCAGGAAGGCCGTCACATCTTTCTGGTGCGGGGTTAGATCTTAATCCTTCCTTATCCATACAATCAGAATACTCAGTTACAGCGTATGCGGTTACTGCTAGGCTCCATGTCCCCGTTATGATCACCAATATTAAAATGTAAGGTAAAAATTTTTTCATCTCTAATGATTTCTATTTCTCATTCTTCGCCAAATGAAGGCGACTAACAGCAAAATTAGGACGACCACTCCGGCTACCACCCATTTGGAGGCGCCGCTCGCTGCGCTCTGCGAGGCCGAAGTCCCGCCAGGAGTTAGCCCGGACGAACCCGGCTCTCCTTCCCCGCTCGTAGTGCCTGAATCCGGAACTGACGAAGGAGTATAAGTATTACTGTAAGTGTAACTGTCGGCCGGAGTGGTTGGGGCAGTGTCCGATGCCGGCACGCCAGTGGCTGTAGTGCCAGATGAAGTTCCCGAAGTGCCGCCGTAGGAAGTCGTCGAAGTCGGAGAGATGGTTCTAAAAGAAGTTCCGTAGGTAACAGCTGACCCGGATCCGCCGTAGGAAACCGTAGTGTTAACCCCGCCTGAAGAAGCGGTGGCGGTAGAGCGCGGTGGGGCGGTAGCCCTCGTCCCCCCTGTGCTAGTTGTTCCAAAGGAGTTCGTGTCGGAGAACGTTTCCGTTCCTGCCGTCGTTTCGCCACTGGCTGTTCCGAAAGAGCCCGTGTTTGAATATGCTTCAATAATGATTGCAGTATCCGTGTTGCTCGTGGTGGTATCGGCGCTAAAAATATTTTCCCCGCAGGCCGTCGTGCCTGTACCATTAAGAGTTACCCTTGGTGAATTTACTGGCACGGTGATTACTGATAAGTGTCCGATATCATTCGTGAAGGCCACTCTCAAATCAGACCCTACTTGCTTTATATCAAGCTGGCCGGCCGGCTCGCCTCTTACAGCGATTCCGTTGTTCTCTCCCCAAGGTCTCATTAGTATGTATCCTGCAAAAGAGGATCTATCTATTCCGCCGTCCGGGTACACCACGGTTGCTACCCACATAGCTCCGTTTACTGTAAATAGCGAACCAATCCCCTCACCTACGTTTGGGTTAAGGGTTAAATCTATATCTTGCCCATCCGGAGTAATGCCATGCACGGGCCCGCCGCCGTAGAGGATGTATCCATTTTTCATAGTCATGCCCCACATGGCGACCTCCGTATCATAAATTGCCTTCAAATTAAATCCGTCCCAGAGGCAGATTTTATCATTTGTGTTGTTGCAGGCGTGCGCCAGTAATTCTCCACTCATAGATACCGCTCCGCCTATCTGGGTATTTGCAAATGGATCATTCGGATCCCCACCTTCTCCCCCCGGAGGCGGTGCCGCAGCCAACACTTTGTTATCTTTGGCGATTCTGTTTACCGCAAGTTGGGTCGCCCAGTGGCCATCGGCAGCGCCAACCCAATTTCCAGAAACCAAGCTCGGATTATCATTCGTAAGTCGCGGAATCCATTCCCCAACCCTCGCTTCATAACGGAGCCAATTGCCGTATCGATTCTCTGCATCGTCGATGCACCATACGGAAATAAGAGTATTCGATAGCCACTTGCCGCCATAACAGGACGTACCCGCAAAGAGGGCTGGAGAAATATTTGCCTTTAAGTCATAAAGTATTTTTGTTTGGAAATTGTAAACCCAACTTCCGCCGTTGCCAAAGGAAATATATCTCCCGTCCGGCGAGAGTGACGGCCACCAGCCATTCTCGAATGGTCGGCCGAGGTATCCCGGAGCGATGGTAGGCGTTGCCGGATTCAAAATGCTGGTCGGGCTTGTTGTCAGTGGCGGGATGAAAGTCCCTGAACCCAACACGGTCGCCGGGGCACTTTTTAGGACCGCTATTCTCACCGTCGGCTGCCAGGCGGCGACGACATAATTTTCATTGCCGTCAGTCGCCGCGCGCGGGTCGTGCGCCATTTCTCCCAACCATAAGTTAAATTCCGTATCCGGGTTGTTCCCCAATCTGCCCACGATTCCGTTATCGTCATTTGGAGTCACATCACTAGCCACGATAAGCGATCCGGCGAATGCCGCCGAGACACCCCAGGGCACGGCCGTCAAATCGTTGTCATAAAATACTACACTGCCGTCCGGAAGAATTCTGGTGAGCCCCGTTGGCAGCCAGTCGTCCACTACTGCAGTTTGCCCCCCGGTAAGCGCTCTCTGGTAAACTTTTCCGGAGTTCTGCCAGGCGATATAGCCGTTGCCCACCGCTACCGGTCGGTTGCCGCTATTGGTTACTGCACCTAAGTCCTCTACCGCTCCCGTGTCGCTGCGCCAGAGCTTGATGCGCTCCGGAATACATGTTTGCTGGTTAACGGCGCAGGCGGAATTTTCCCCATCTCTGAAAGCCAGCCACAAAATGTTATTGTAAACCGCCAGGCGTTGGAAGGCGCGGCCCACGCCGGAGAACGGAATGGCGGTAACCTTTCGGTCGTTCAAGTTCGTCGCGTAGTTATACAAGTTCAACTTGCCATAGTCCCCGGGAGGACCCTCCTGGACCGCTACATATACTCTGCCGTTCCAGAATATCGGGTCCGGAAATGTTCCAGAGCCCAACTCTCTGGTCGCCACCACGGTAGGCGATGCAGAATAATTCAAATTCGCCGGCAAACCGCACGAACCCCCTCCGGAGCCCCCGCCGGACCCGCCGCCACCAAATCCTTCGATCACGCTTGTAAGCCCTGGGACACTACCCTTGTAGTCAAGGACATTTGCTCTCCACACCAGTTTGCAGTTGACTTCAATGTCGGTTGTTTTATCGGTAGTACCGGTAAATACAGCAATAGGGTTCCACTCGCTTCGTGTGCTGTATTTTACATTTTTAGCATTTACCATCGGCAATTCATTGCCATATTGCGGAGGATTAACCGGATTTCTAAAAAGAGTTTCGTTTTCTCCGCCATGTGAGAACCCGCCAATAACCGGTTTGTCGCAGAACAGCTGCCGTTCTGTTCCCGTTCTGCCATTTTTATCTTTGCCGCGAGCTTCCCCCTTACCGTTGGTCGAAGCAGGGGTCCAGCCGGCCTGGGCTCTCTCCGCTCGGCAATCCGTCACCGCCTTAATCACATCTTTTAGATGATCTTTAGCTGTATTCAAATCATTGCGCGTTTCTTCGACACTCTCCGAACTGGACACCAGATATCTAACCGCCTTATATTGCTTGTAGAGAGTAATTAAGGCACTTGCTTCTCCGGAGCCGGGAGCTGGGTCGGAAGTGAAGTTAGCCAAATTTGCTTGGATGGCCTTCAAACGCGAGAGTGTTTGAGCTTTCATTTTTTTCCGATCACCCAGTTCATTGGCCTGCTGGTTGAGCGGCTGCAGGGTGCCATTGACAGTTTCTAGGAAGTTCACGGAATTGGGCAAGGCCGTCAGCATCCTGTTTTGAATCCAATCACTGAAGAATTTTACAGCATAGTCCAGAGTTTTGTGCGCCAGGATGGCTAGGGCCGCCCGTTCGCCGTCATTATCGGTTTCCTCCCCGGAGAATTTTTGAGCGTTTCTCTGTCCCTCATCTGTGAGGCGCTCCTCCCATTTATAGTCCGGTCCCGGGATACACTGGTCCAATTTACGCGCTTCGGGCCAAGTTGCGTTCAATAATTCGAGCAGTTGCTTCAAAATGTCAATTTCTTCTGTGGTACTGGTTATGCCTTCATCCACCCCCTTTTTGAAGTCGCTTAAAACTATTAACTCGTCCGGTCCGGCGTCCCAGGCGGTGGAGTCATAGGGCGTAACCGTGCCCAGGGACTGGCCCTCGTAGGTCCAATCATCTTGCGGCGGCGGCGGGTTTGTTTTACTCGACAATTTATTTAATCCTTTTTCCAGAAACTGATTTATCAAAGCATCCACAATGGCCGAGACGCTATCGCCCGCTCCGATTTCAGTCAATACCTGACCCACAGAACTGTCTCCCAACACTCTATTCACATATGCGCCCACGGCCGAGCCGGGCGTGGTGCTGACCAGACCGCCCGGACAGCTATTCTTTGTGCTCCATTCAGCTTTTGCGTTTTGCAATAGTTCTTGATAGGTGCGTTCGTCTTCGCGCCAAGTATTGCAAGCATTGATTTCTTCTCTCGTTGTCGGATTCTCTGTGCAACTGTAAACATTTTCAACAGGCGGATGGGTTCGATAATATTCAGCCATATTAAATTCCGGTCGGTTGAATTGATTCTGCAAATTATTATAACTCGGATTGGACGGGCAGGTCTCCGGTGAGAGAAAACCGAGTCCTTGCTGCAGAGTGTTTCGCACTGTTTGCGCGGCGTTCATCTCTGTGCCCTCCAACCTTCTCGCCAGTTCGTCCTGCGCCAGGAAAGAGAATCCGATAGCGTTGTTTTGCGGATATTGCGTGTTGATAAGAAATCCTTCCCAGCCGCCAAAACTGAAATTGTTTCGATAGTTATTTAAATACACCGGATCATTTATTACTCGGCTTAAACTATATTGGGCGTTGGTTTCAAAATTGCTCTTGAAAGTATAAATTGCATTCAGGGCATTCGCCTTGCCGAAAGGAAACCTCGTCGGGTCGTAGCCGATAGTGTCCACGAAATTTCGCACCTCAAACTTGGCAATGTCGCGAAAAAACGACTTCGGATTTTCCACGAATAGCGGCGCGCCGTGGAAGCCGGAGTTTATCCAGTTGAGTGTCGATTTGGTCATCTGATTTAAGAGCCGCCTGGCGATGCCCTTATATATTGCTTTAAGTGCTTCCTTAAGCGATTGCTTGATAGTAAGATGTGTTTCTACTGTTTGTTCGACTGCTGCTTTTCCTGAAGCGGCCGAAATAATAGGAGCATGGAAGTCCGAAACGTAGCCACTACCTAGACCCGCGCTCACCTTCTCGGGTTTGGGCAATAAGACGATAGACAGCATTACAAAGACAATCAACAAGCAGTAGAAGAATTTTTTTGTTTTTACATTCCGCAGAGTCATTTTTTTTGTAAAATTACCGGCTCAATTGTTTAATTTCCGGCTAATGGCGCTTTCCATACTCTCGGCCGCCATGTCCAGGGTTGCGACGTTCTCCTCGTATTGGCTGATAGCGCTTAGGGCCACAATTGCATCGATATCAATCAATGTCACATCGCTTAAATTTTCCATCACCCTCTCTAAAGCATTTATCAAATTTAAGTGAGGAGTTGCCATTTCCTGTGACACCTCTATTTGCGAAAGGTCAGCAATAATATTTTTCATTTGCTGGATTCTCGGTTCAAGTTTTTGCACCGCAGTGCTGTCTATGTCTCCATCTGCGGTCGCTAATTCTTGCAAAATAACTGCCACATTATCTTCTACGGGATATTTTTCAAAAATGGCATCCGTTACCTCATCATATTTTTGTATTGTTTCTATACTGCTATCTTTTGTTATTTTGATGTCTGTCATGCCATATACTTTTTTTGGTGAAATATTTTCTATCTGGGTGGCCAACGCTTCCCCTAATTTTTGGATGGTTGCCGGGTCCATCTCTCCGGTCTGATTGATGGCGGCTACTGTGGTGAGTAGTTCCTGGGAAAATCTGTCCGTTTGTGTCAAATTTCCATCGCCGAATAAAGTTTCACTCTCTGATGTTCCCATGTTTTGTTTTAATTCTCCTTTTAGCCGAGCTATTTCCTTCTCGTCCGTTACTCCATCCGCATTCGTATCTTGGTTGTATGGACTCGTTCCCCACAGCCCTTCCTCCCAGTCAAAAATCCCGTCCCGATCGCTGTCCCGGCTGACTAAGTCCTTTAGAATAGTCGTATCGTAGGTCAAGCCGCCGGAGAGCCCTGTTTCCGGGAGGTTATTTTTAAAATCCGAGCTCTTTTTTATAGAAAAAATTACAACTACAAAAAGAACCGCGGCTACGATCAAAAGTGCCCTTTTATTTTTTAACCAATCTAATTTAGTTATGCTGAAATTATAGCATTTACTAGTCCCTAGCAACTAGTCCCTAGGCCCTAATAAGCTGATCCACTCAAAAAGCGTTAAATTTTCAGCTCTTTTGTCGCCTAGTCCGGCTAAAATTTCGTCCGGAACGAGCCCTTTTAAGTTGCCCTTTACCAGTTTTCTTTTGTGGGCAAAGCCCGCTTTCACTATTTTCCAGAATTTCTCCTCCAGATTCCTCGAAAATCCATCCACCTCCCCCTGTGGGTACTCCTCAAGAGGAGAATAAAAAAATTTCCTTGAAATATTTTTTATAGAGATAACTGCCGAATCAACTTTCGGGGCCGGAGAAAAATAGCGCGCCGGGACCTTCATTATTAGTTTTGGAGTGCCATAGGCCTTAACCGAGATCGACAGGATACTTTCTTTTACCCCGAGCGAGGTCGAGGGGTTGCCTCTTGCCATTATTCTTTGCACCACTTCCCGCTGGACCAATAGCACCATGCGCTCCGGCTGGCGCTCGGCAGACAAAAATTTTCTAAGAATTGCCCCGGTAATGTTATATGGAATGTTGGCAATTAGCTTATAGCTTGTAGCGCGTAGCTTGTAGCTTTCAATATTGAAATCTAAAATATCATCATTAACTAAAATAAGTTTCCCTTCTTCAATCTCTTTCTTGAATTTTTCTTTCAAAAATTCTACCAGCTCGCGATCTTTTTCTACGGCTACAAGTTGTGAGCTACGAGCCAAGAGTTTCTCCGTCAGTGCCCCCTTCCCCGGCCCGATTTCTAAAATCGTGTCAGTGGGTTTTATTTCTCCCGCCTCCACGATTTTCCGAAGCGCCGCTTCGGACTTTAAAAAATTCTGCCCTAATGATTTTTTTGCTCTCATATATAAATGGTTTTTATTTTTTGTTCCCCTTCTTTCTCGAGCAATTGAGGAGGAATGTCTGCCAAAAATTCCGAGGGCGCGTTAATCGAGCGTGAGCCGAAGATGGTGCGGAAATTTGCAAAGGATAAAAACAATTTTTCTTTCGCTCGGGTGAGTGCGACGTAAAATAACCTACGTTCTTCCTCGCCGTCTTCCGCTGTTTTTATTTCGCCATCTTTCGTGTGCGGAAAGAGTCCGTCTTCGAGGCCAGTGATGAAAACATATTTGAATTCGAGTCCCTTAGAGGCGTGCACCGTCATCAATTTTACCCCGTTTTTTACCTCTTTTTTCTCACTCCTTTCGATCAAAGAGTCCTGGTCTGAGGCCAGGGCCGCATCCTCTAATAGCCTTTCAATTCCAGCGCCGTTTGCCAGGTTGTCGTATTTTAATGCCAGGGTTGCGAGCTCTTTTATGTTCTCTAGGCGCTCTTTTTCTTCTTCGTCGCCGTTTTGTAATTCTTCCTCAATGCCGGAGCGTTTTACTACGAATTTTATTATCTCCGAGGCCTTTTCTCCGCCCGAGGCGGATCCGCCTTTGGAGGATATTTTTTCTTTTATTTCTTCCAATAATTTATAAAAACTTTCGATTTTTAGTTTCATTTTTATCGGTAAACTCTCCATATCCTGTGCAAAAATCTTAAGCAAAGTTGTTTTACCGATGCCTCGAGTCGGGAAATTTATTATTCTTTTTATGTCCGACAAACTTTTAGGATTCAGCGCTGCGCGCAAATACGCGAGCGTATCCTTAATTTCTTTTCTTTCAAAAAACTTAACTCCCAGCACTTGATACGGAATATTATACCGGAGCATCGCTTCCTCCAGCGCGCGCGACTGAAAATTCGCGCGATAGAGAAATGCGATATCGGAGAGAATATTCTCGGACCCGGCACGGATATCCGAGGGAGCAAGCCCGGACTCACCACGAAAATTTGAAGCTTCAAATTTTCTCTCTCCGTCGCCGTCGCTCCTCCGAAGGGTTCGCTCTGACTTACTCCCTCTACTATCAATAAGCTCTAAAACTTTTGTCGCGACGAATTCCGCTTCGTCATTTTCGTCCAAAGCTTCATAAATTGAAATTTTCTCTCCTACTGCATTTTCGGTAAACAAGTTTTTCTCCGGTCGGTATTTATTTTTCTTGATAACCTTGTTCGCCGCCTCCAAGATATTCTTGGTGGAGCGGTAATTTTCTTCCAGGAGCACAATTTTGCACTCCGGATAATCCTTTTCAAAGCTTAAAATGTTTTTCAAATTCGCTCCTCTCCAAGAATATATATTTTGGTCCGCATCGCCTACCACACATATGTTTTTTTCTTCACCTGTTAGCAAGCGTGACATTAAATATTGCACTTCGTTCGTGTCCTGATACTCGTCGATATGAATATGTGTCCATTTTTCCTGATAAATTTGTCGAATTTTTTCGTTTTCTTTTAGAAGTTTTGTCGCTTTTAACAGAAGATCGTCAAAGTCCAAACTATTTTCCTGACCTTTTTTCTTTTCATACAAACTCCAAACCCGCATCACCATTTTACCTATGTGGCTTGCCCCGTCCGAGGCGGGGTCCCTTTCTCCCGCGCTATATTTCTCCAAGTCCACAAAATTCCCTTTTTCCCTACTGATTATCCCCTTGATTCTCCTGGGATCATACTGTTTTATATCAAGGCCGAGCTCCTTCATGGCCTCTTTCACCAAAGCGGTAGAATCCGATTCGTCCAAAATAGTAAAATATTTAGTGAGGCCGAGCATTCTGGCATTTTCCTTAATTATATATACTCCCAGGGAGTGAAAAGTGGATACGAAGGGGCCGCGGTTTTGCGCTCTGTCAGCACGAAAATTTGAAGCTTCAAATTTTCTCTGTCCGTCGTCGTCACTTCTCCCAAGGCCTCCATAGCGCAAAACCGCTTCCCCTATACGCTCCCGCATTTCTTTGGCGGCTTTGTTGGTGAAGGTCACTGCCAGGATTTTTTCCGGCGCTACCCCCTCTTTTATCAAGTTCACAATTCGGTGCGTAATGGTCTTGGTCTTCCCCGCCCCCGCGCCGGCTACGATAAGTAGCGGCCCCGCTGTATGCAGTGCCGCCTCTCTTTGCTTCTTGTTGAGTCCCGCTAAATGCTCTTCCATTAAACAGACGTAAGCTCGCCAGCCAATTCTTTCCTTAACGATTCCGCTTCTTCTGCAATTATTTTTTCTAAATCTGGGACTTTCTCGCCTAAAAATTTAAAAATCACTTCTCCTCCTTCCTGACCGCCAACAATTTTTTCGTATTCTGCAAAGTCCTTTTCTGAAAGTTCGGGCAAGGCGCGCACCAAGACCGCTTGGAATACTAATTTCCCCAGCCGCTCCGCGGTCTCGGCCGCTTTCTCCGGCGGCATTTTATCCAGCTCGAACATTTCCACCAAATTTTCTTTTATTGTTTTCATATTTTTTCTCATTAATTATAACATACCTTTATCATTTAATGTGGTAGATTGCTTGGTCTAATTTTCCATTTTTTGCCAAAGATTGCAAAGCACGCGCTATCCAATGCGCAGCATCCTCTTTACCGATACCCAAAAATCCATTTCTAGGTTTTATATCTGGCGCTAAATCTTTTAGTTTATGCATATAATGAACCATCTGGTCGAAAGGAGAGTTTGGGTCAGTAGCATTGGCTTCCATACTATTTTCTAACAAATGATGCGCATCTCGATGGCTGAAATCAGTTATCCAGGGCGCCAGGGAAAATTCTCCACTGGCTGCCGGGAAGATGGTGTGCAGGTTGTGCTCGTATAAATTGTTCACTTCTTTCAGGGATTCTGTTCCGAGCGCAAAATGATTACCGACGAGACCGTTTGTGATTCCATGCGATACAATCAAAGGACCGGTATTGCTTTCTTCGGCACTTTCTCCTTTCCAAATAACTCCCCCGGGTTGAGGGCGTGGTATTGGATTATCCCCAAGAATATTGCCTCCTTCTGGCGCTATTTTTGTTGTATCTATTGATTTATATTGCTCACCCAATTGTGTTCTGATTGCTTCCTCGGTACGGAAATGATGTTCCGCTGGAATATTTGAGGTAATTGCATGTTCTTGTAAATTTTCTCCAAACCGAACGTCTCGGAATGCATCTCTCCCGATTTCGTTTTCAACAGCAACATTTGGAGATGCACCCATTACAGGACTTTCCATCGGTGGAGTTTTTTGATATTGATATTCGTATTTCTCCCTTTCTGTTTCAAATTTATCCCCCACATGATGCGTGTCGGTTACCGTGCCGTCGACTGTCCTTTCAGTTACAACCGGCTGGCCATTTTCTGTTTTAAGTTCATAAGCAACCTTATCCGCCTCCGNGACTCTTATTTCATGTCCGGCGTTGTCGGCATATCCTGTATCAAGAGCAATCACATGGGCCTCTTTTCCGGCGAATGCATGAAGCGCTGCTTTGTCATCTATATCTCCGGTGTAACCGAGCTCTTGCGCCAGTTTTGGATTGTTTTCAATTTGTCTTATCAGCGCGTGCTCTACACCCTGTCCTTGATGTACCACGGCGTTCGGATTAACCTCAGCTGTGGGTGCGGCCTCTGGAGTGGTTGTCGCAGCTGTTTGCGCAGGTTCTGCCGGGGTCACGGCGGCGTGAGGAGTTACTTCCGGTTGCGGAGTGCCTGGTGCAGGATGTGCAGGAGTTGGGGTCGGGGTTGATGCTGGTGTGGAAGTTGGAGCTACGTCACTTTCTTTATGGGCTTGCGTTGCAGCTGGCGTTTCCGGGTGAGTTTGAAGATTATGAATTCCTCCCATTATTTCGAGTGCAGCCATGCTGCCCGCTATCGCGGTGGCACCTTCGAGTAATTTGCCTTTGATTCTTGTGCTTTGGGCTTTTCGGAGCGTTTCCGCCATCTCTTTTTCCATTTTTTCTATGTCCGCATCGAGAGTGTCTAGATTGATTTGTCCTTCCTTTATTTTTTCCATCCTATTTTCTATTTTTTTTGTGTATTTTTTTGTGAGATGTGCAAGCCCGAGACCAATGGCGGATGAGGCCACTATCCCGCCTACCATAACTCCCGCTCCAGCTACGACTGCTCCTGCTGCTCCGGCAACTAAAACTCCAGACACCCATTTCTTTTTATCTCCCGGGACTAGAGCCATAATCCCGGCCATTGCAGATCCCATCGCCATTCTTTTCCCTAAATAAGAAGTTAACCCTCCGCCCAACGCCGAGGCGGTGCCTATGCCGAGGTCCGCTAATTTTTGCACCGACAAACCGGAAACAGCCCCGATCATTGCTAAACTTATGCCGGTTTTTAAAAATCTTTGCGCGTATCCTTTAATGCCTTCCGCTTTTCCGAAATTGTCCCACTTTTCTATGCCTTTGCTTACAGCTGCCATCATTCGTTCTCCTTTTCCGGCAAGTTTATTTTCTATGTCAAATTTCCTTTGCAGCTCCACTTCTCCTAGCAAAAATTCTCTCGCCTCCGCTTTTCCCAGCTCACCTTTAGCAAGTAATCCCTCAATGATTTTTTTCTTTGTGGCCTTATACGTTTCTCCCGCCTTCTCGAAAGCATGAATATTTTGTTGTGTCCAACCTTGTTCATTAATTTCTTTTTTCAGAGCAAAATATTCATGACGTGCTTTTTCAAACCCTTCTTCCTTTTGGGTTTTTGGCACCAGTTCCTTTTTAGGTTCTGTTGGTGCTCCAGCTGCTGATGCCAAATCTGTTTTCAAGCGCCTGTCTCCTTCAGGGTTCTTTCCTCTGGCAAACCCTTCCCCAAGCATTCTTAAAATTCCTTTCTTTTTTTCTCGCAATTTATCCGGCGTGTCCCACTCCTTTTGCCCTGCTTCAATTTCACTCTGCGCAATCGCCCGATCAATTTCACTGAATTTGGGTTCCAGCGGCTCTCTTAGTTCTTCTAATTCTTTTTCTTCCCTTTCTTTTCTCTCTTTTTTGAAACGTTCCCATAATTCCCCTTGTTCTTTTGCCGCCGTTTGATATTCCCGAGCGCGGTCCGCATCACTTTTGATGGTTCGTAACTTGTCCGGCGTGTCCCACTCTCTCATGCCTGCTTCGATCTCTTTCCTAGCGGCTTCCTGGTCGGCTGCTCTGGCCGCCGCCGCGACTCCCCTGGTCATTTCTGCCCCTTCTCGCTTGTCTTTTTCCGCCAAAATTTTCCCCTGGAAATTTTCCAAGCGGGCAATTTTCGCATTCTTCTCTTGTGCGCGTTTTTGTGCCTTTTTCTCGTTTTCTTTTTCAAGAGCGTGTTTCACTTTTGTTTGCATTCTTCCTTTCAGGGCTTCTCCCAGTCGTCCCAAAGGACCTGGCCCCCTCTCCAGTTTCGCTTTGGCTTTCTCGTCCTTTACGATCTGGCGCTCCAACCAAGCTTTTTCTGCCAGCAACTCTTTCTTTTTGGATTCGATATCTTTTTCCGTCATAAAAATCTATTTATCTTTTTAAATCCTTCTCATCTGGGAAAGCAGCAAACGAACCTTCTTCTTCCACGTTCGGTTTTNGAGTTGTTTCTACCGCGGGCTGGCCGACGACTCCTTTTTGGACCTCGATCTCGGCTTCTCCCATTCTTTGTTGCTNTTTCGCCAGTTCTGCCAATTCGCGCTCGATTTCCACTATGCGCGCTCGATTTCTGGCTATTGCCTCTTCCAGACCTTTTACTTTTAGCTCTTTCGGTGAAGCTGGAACTGCTTCATTGTCCCCGTTATCCGGGGTCTCTTTTGTGGAATGCACCAAATTCATACTACTTTTTTCTGCTGTCATTTATAGGCCAATTATACATTTTTCAGCGCTAAACGCTATCCACCAGTTTTCCACCTTTCGCGTTGCCGTTTTTGAAACTCTTGGTAGTATGGGGACAACTATGATGAAGCTAAAAAAGATTCTGAAATTTGGCATTGTGATATTTGCACTGGCGGGCCTGGCTACTGCCTCTTTGGCATTTACCACTGAACTCATTTCCAGGATCAGTATCGGCTCGAATTTTAGCACTATCGGCTCTTACTATTTAAGAGGTTTTTCTCTTGTAAATGGTAGTTTTACTTCCAATATGCCGCCAGATTTATCCCCTTATCCTTGGACCACTCTTACTCCGAGCACCGTTTATTATATAAAAGTGCCGACGCCAAGTGATATTACTTGCGACAATCTAGGACTCGCTTTGTACTATCAAAGTGGCTATCGATCTTTTAACACCATGGGGACTTCGGTGACTGGCGTTGCTACCGGCGGTGATTGCGAATTCACCTATATTGTAAAAAATGGCCTGATCAATTACAACTTAATGTTTCTCACTTTTTACGATTATTCTGGCAGTTCCACCGATTTTACAATGGTTGGCGATGATGACCCTGCCGTCGGAACTTTTGATTATTTTTCAGGCAGCTTCATCCAGCATGGCACCCCCGCCTTTACTTTATCTTCCAGAGATACTTGTTACGATGGCATCCAAAACCAGGATGAGACAGGCGTAGATGATGGCGGAGTTTGTACCTTGCCCGCGGCCAGGGATATTTTGCTCGACACTATGACCGGTAATTCTTTCTTTCAGTTAGTTAGCCCCCACTATGGCTTTACCCCGACTGCTTCCGGAACTCTGGATAATATAGATCTGGCTTTTACCACCAGAGACGTTAGTGTTGATTTTGTCGCAACCTTAGAAGATTCTTTTTTCGTTCCTATCGATTGTGTTTCGGATACCATCTCCGGTCTCTCCGGCAATGATTTAAATACTCATTCCATTATTACGCATATTACCGGTTTTCGCGGCGAGGATTGTGCACTAAGTGCCGGACAAAATTATATCATTAACTTTGGAGCTCTGAATGCATTCGGCGGGATTTGGGGAGATGCAGGTGGCAGCGTTGGTGGCGGCTACGGTATTTATTACGGAAAATTCGAAACGCCAACTTGCACCACTGATTGTTTCTCTAATGTGCTTTTCCTGCCGGGGATAAAGGGAAGCGTTTTAAAAAAGAGTGCGGATACTCTCTGGCCGCCCACTGTGTTTAGTTTCAACGACATAGAGCAACTGACCCTGACGGACGAAGGCGAGAGCGAGTACAATATTTATACCGACGGCATTTTAAACAAATTTCACACCACTTCAATTTACCAGCCCTTTACAGATTTTATGGATAATCTCGTATCGCAAGGGTTGATCAGTGAGTGGTTACCTCTCGCTTATGACTGGAGATTTTCGCCAGAAAAAATTCTGCAGGACGGCATTAAAACACAAAGTGAAGTCCTGAATGTGATCGATGAAATAGAAACTTTGGCGACCAATTCCAAAAGCGGCAAGGTCACCATTGTTGCTCATTCAATGGGCGGGTTTTTTGGGAAGGCAATAATAAAAGAACTGGAAAGCCGAGGAGAAAGTGATCTGATTGATTCTTTTATCATGATAGGCACTCCTCAACTGGGAACCCCGCAGGCGATAGCGGCAATGCTTCATGGAGACGACGAAGGAATTGCAGCCGGATTGATTGTCGATGCTTCCGAAATGCGAGCCATAGCGCAGAATATACCCGGCGCGTACAATTTACTCCCTTCTTCACGATATTTTGATAAGGTATCAGACCCAGTTATTAAATTCGATCCAACTAAACCATTTACAGAAGCATGGCGAAACCTTTGGGGAGAAACTATCAGCGTATACAATAATTATTTTTCATTTTTGATTGGAGCAGATGGACGCAACAGACCTGCCGAAAATATGTTGCAGATCCCGGAAGTCCTCCGAGGGGATCTAATGCTTTCTGCAAAAAATTTCCATGATGAATATGACGAGTACTCACTTCCAGCGGATATCCGCGTTGTGCAAGTTGCCGGCTGGGGCCTGCCTACGACCAAGGCAGTAAACTACACCACCAAGCACACTTTACAAAATTTTGGCTATGAGACAATCCCCACTCGCGAAGGTGATGGCACAGTTGTATATCCAAGCGCTATTTCTTCTGTTGCTGATGAGACGTATTTTTTTAATGTTTTTGACTATAATGACTTTACAGCTCAGAATATTAAACACAGGGATATGTTAAGTGCATTCCCGATTCAAAATCTTCTTAGGTCGGTAATAAAGTCTGAAAATGTTTCAGGAAACTATTTATTTACCACAAAACCAGCATTGGATGATCTAGAAGATCAATTGATTGTAACCACAAATTCCCCGGTTATTCTTGGTGCTTACGACCAATCGGGAAATTTCACTGGCATTGATCCCGATCAAAATCTTTCCGTTGGTATCCTAGAAATCCAAGAAGGAATTCCAGGAAGCACATTCTCATACACCAGTGGAAGTCAGTCAATTTTTCTTCCCAGAGAAGGGACCTATGATTTTGTTTACAAAGGTATAGGCGATGGTCCCACGACCGTAACTATTGAAAATTTTTCTGGAGACATTATATCCCCCATTGTTTCCTTCACCGATATTACTACAAACACCAACACCGCCGCCGATTTTGCTGTTGACAGCATCGCGCCCAAAGAATCAATCATCGAGCTTGACCAGAATGGTGATGGTATCGTTGACAGTAGAATTTTTTCTGACGACATATCTTTAGAAGAGCTTATTAGCATTCTCAAGCAAAAAATTTCTGCACTGAACGTAAAAGAAAAACTAAAAAACAATCTTCTTAAAAAAGTGAATAATATTGAAAGGAAAATTGCCAAGAGGCAGCAAAAAGATCCGGAAATGCTCAAGAAGTTCAAGGCAGTTTCTAAGCTTGCAAATAATATTGCAAAAAAAGGAGAGAAAGGGAAGATTCAGGAGGCAGACACCCAGGAACTTTTGGATCTTCTCACACAAATTGATAACATGATATAATTCTAAGATGAATACAAGAAAAAAAATTGCTTTATTTTTTATTCTCTCAGTAATCAGCTTTATAGTCGGATATATTCTGACAAATTCTACTTCGTTTAACTTTTGTTCTCATGATGAATATAACTGCCGTGAATTGTTAAATGAAGTAGGAGATCCTCTTTTTTATGGNATGCCCGCACTCGCAATAGTTTTNCTTATTCTNCTCTTTCTCCCTC
>C687J35504_10001325_pt1 | contig 17397 bp, 9 predicted proteins | sample RifCSPhighO2_02_FD_35504 | JGI IMG/M metagenome (IMG submission 35504) | reverse complement strand
GCGGGCGCAGTTGTCGCCGAGCTTGAAAACAGCGCACAACGTGCCGCACTTACCCAGGCGCAAGGCGTCTATGAAGCCGCGCTCGCCGCAGCAGGAGGCAACGTCACCGGGCAAGCAACCGCAAAGCAGGATGCCGTACGTACATGGAATAGCGCGACCGTAGGCACTGCACAAGTTATCTACACATCAATTGATACCTACTTCACCATCTCACGCACCACAGGATCTATCACCGGCTTCCGTGGACTCCAGGCATTTGGTGATGCACCAAAGTTTAATGCCCGCCGCCTCGCTCTTGAGGAAACGCTCAAGACGTGGGAGCGCGATACGGCAACGGTTACCGACACGAATGTTGTCAGTATGCTCGACACGCTCGACCAAGACCTTGCGGTTATTGGCACCTTTATCGACGATCTTGCCGCGCTTGTACCGCAGCAGCAACTTAGCGACAGTTATACTGAAACGCAGCGCTCTGAAGACACTGCACGCCTTTCTGCTGCTCGCGGGACGGTCACCGGCATCCAGCGTTCTGTTGACGCTGCTCGTACTGCTATTGTAAATGCTTCAGGCTCAAACGCTGCCGCATCGAACGCAAGCGTCAAGCAAGCGCTCGGCATGGTGCAATCAGCACAGTCTGCGTATGACAAAACCTTTGTGAAAACACCCGTTGCGGGCACCGTCACCGCGCATAGCGTAAAGCTCGGCGACATTGTGAATGTTGGCGCAGACATTGCACTCATCACCCCGAGTGATACATCAGCCACGATCGCAACAACCTTTGCGCTTCCTCTTACGTCCGTAAAATACACGCCAGCAGGTGCATACGTCTTCACGATTGTTGATGGCAAAGTTGCGCGCACGCAGGTGGAAACAGGGCTCGTGACGACCTCGAACATCAGCGTTAGCGGACTCACGGGCACCGAGATAATTATCAGCGATGTCCGCGGATTAAAGGAAGGTGATGCGGTAGACAGCATATAATGCTTGTCAGCCTGGATCCTTCCAGGATGACAAAAGTAACGGGCATTGCTTTAGAGAGATTAGATAGTTAATGCGAACGTGGATTTAACTATAACGTAATCAAAAAACAATACCTGCCACTTTTGTCATCCTGGAAGGATCCAGGCGCTACTACAATAAACTCAAATACTACTATGTATACCCTCTGGAATTTCTTCCTCACTCGCTCTGCGTTTACCATCCTCAGCATGATTACCCTCATGGCGGTTGGTGTGTATGCGCTTTTTGCGATGCCAAAGGAATCGAACCCTGAAGTGATTATTGCCACTGGCATTGTCACCACAATTTTGCCTGGCGCAACCGCGGCGGATGTTGAACGACTCGTCACCGACGAGCTCGAGCCTGCGATTCGCAACGTCGCAAATATCGACAAAGTCACCTCATCATCTCGTCAGGGAGTCTCAATGATTACGGCGCAATTTGTTGCGACCGCGGATGTTGAAACCTCAATCCAGGACCTCCGCAACGCGGTCGAAACAGCGAAGCGAGACCTTCCCTCTGATGCCGAGGCACCGACCGTCACCAAAATCGACTTCCAAGACCAGCCGATTCTCATGGTTTCCGTAGGCACCGATCTCGCACCTGAAACGCTGACGAAGCTCGGCGACGACCTTAAAGATAACCTTCTTTCCGTTGACGGTGTTTCAAAAGTAAACGTCATTGGTACCCGCGCACGCGAGGTATCCGTTATCGTGCACAAAAACGCACTCACCCAATACAATCTCTCCATCGGGCAGGTAATGGGCGCAATTAGCGGCGCAAATGCGTCAGCTCCAGCCGGCACACTCACCGTCGATGGCGTTGACTACCCTATGCAATTCAAGGGGGACATCACCACGGTTGACGAAATCCGTGAGGCGCCGATAAAAACACAAACGGGCGAAATCACCGTTGCGGACATTGCGACCGTCATCGACGGCTTTGAGAAAACAGAAAACATCTCACGCGTTGCGGTAGGTGGCACTGATGCGCAATATGCACTCACCCTCAACATTCACAAGGCTGCCGGTGAAAACATCCTTGCTGTTTCTGACGCCGTCCGTGAGCGCCTCGAAGAGCTCGAAGGCACCCTTCTGCGGGGCTCGAGCGCGGTGATTACCTTCGACTCGGCCGAAGAAGTCCGTAAATCGATTCATGACCTTTCAAAGTCCGGCATTGAAACCGTGCTCCTCGTGATGCTTATTCTCTTTATCACCATCGGATTTCGAGAAGCTATCGTCGCAACGCTTTCCATTCCGCTCTCATTCATGTTTGCCTTTATTGGTATGTGGATGACTGGCAATACCGTCAATTTCATTTCGCTCTTTGCGCTTATCATTGCGATTGGTATTCTCGTTGACTCGGGCATTGTGGTTGTTGAAGGCATGCACACAAACCGCGAGGCCGGTATGGGCAAGCTCGAAGCAGCTCGTGCGGCTATCAAGCAATTTGGCTGGCCGCTTATCGCCGGCACCATGACCACTGTTGCTGTTTTCGTGCCGCTCTTCTCGCTCTCAGGCGTGCTCGGGCAATTCGTAAAAGCAATCCCCTTCACTATCATCGCCGTGCTCCTTGCTTCAATTATTGTTGCGCTCGGCTTCGTCCCCCTCATTGCCATGGGCCTCATCAAGCACGGAGAAAGCGATTTTGCGAAGTATCGCGAGAAGCTCTGGCATACCGCAGAGGTGTGGTACCGTGGAAGTATCAGCAAACTCTTCGCCTCAAAGAAACTGCAGCGACTCTTCTTCCTCTTCCTTGCAACAACATTTATTGGCGCGTTTGCACTTGTCGGTACCGGCACGCTTAAAACCGTACTCTTCCCCGCAACTGACGCCGACCTCTTCTTTGTCGAAATCGAACTTCCCGAGGCGACAACACTCAAGGAGACTGACGCAGCCACCAAGCGTGTCGAAGCGCTCCTTGCCGATACGCAGTACCTCGACTCATACACCACCACCATCGGCGCAACGTCTGCGTTTAGCGGGAGTGGCTCAAGCGCAAATACCAAATTTGCAAACATCACGCTCAATCTTGACAAAGAACGTCCAACAAGTGTGACATCGGGCGACCTTGCGGCAAAGCTCCGCGCTGAGCTTGCTGGCTACGATTTTGGCAGTACAAAAGTCTCCGTTATGGAAGCAGAAAGCGGACCGCCCTCGAGTGCGCCTGTGCTTATCAAAATTTGGAGTGACGACACGGCATCGCTCGCGGTTGCGACCGAGCAACTTGAACGCACGCTCGAAGGCATCGACGGGACACGCGACGTTTCTTCGTCGCTCGCAAATGACGGCACTGAACTTCAGATTTCGGTCAACCGCGTCCGCGCCAATGAATACGGCCTTGCGACCGCAGATATTGCCGCCACCCTCCGCGCTGCGGTCGCTGGCATTGAAGCAACAAAGGTCCGCATTAATGGCGACGATGTCGAGGTTCGTGTGACCTTTGACCTTAACCCTGATTTCGTAAACCCGGAAGACACCGTCGTTGCAAATGCCGACGCAATCGCAAGCATTCCTATGCAGACCTCGCGTGGCGTTGTCGCCCTCGGTTCACTCATTACCATAACCGCCGACAGAACCTCGGCCGTAATCTCCCACGAAAACGGCATGCGTATCGGTACCGTGCAGTCATTTCTTACGGAAGGCGCAAACGCCGTTGAAATTACGAATGCAGCCCAGACAAAAGTGAACGAGCTTGAACTCCCTGACGGCGTGCGCGTGACGTACGGCGGCGACAGTGAGGACATTCAGAAAACCTTCACCGAAATGATCATTGCACTCGTCTCGGGTATCATCCTCATGTTTGGCATTTTGGTGCTCGAGTTCAATGCATTCCGCACGACCCTCCGCCTTCTTGCTGCGATTCCACTCTCGCTCACGGGAGTACTCTGGGGACTCTTCTTTATGGGGCAGCCACTCTCCTTCACCGCATTCCTCGGCATCATCGCGCTTGCGGGCGTTATCATTAACCACGGCATCTTGCTGCTCGACGTAATGAACGAATTCAAGCGAGAAGGCACCCGTAACCCTGCTGACCTCATCCTTGATGCCGCGTCATCGCGTCTGCGCCCGATTATCCTCACAACAATTACGACGGTTATCGGTATGATTCCACTCACCTTCGTGAGCACCATGTGGGCGCCGCTCGCCTTCACGATTGCCTTCGGCCTCATGTACGGCACGCTCCTTACTCTTGTCTTCATTCCTCTTCTCTCCTATCGACGTGAAGTCAAGGTTCGCGCACGGCAAGCATAGTCGCACTAAAAAGCACGCTCTTCGGGGTGTGCTTTATTATCGCCCCTATCTCTTGACACCACCTACCGAGTGTGATTATATAACGTTCTCACGTTCTCGCGTTCCTTCAACAACCTCCAAGGAGAAAGCCTCATGGCAAATAACCAACCGACCCTGCAGGACAAGTTTCTGGGCGACCTGCAAGAACGAGGTGTCGCCGTACACATCTACCTGATAAACGGCATCAAGCTCGTCGGCATGATTGCTGGCGGTGACCAATACACGATCCTGCTGAGCGGTTTCGACACCGTGCAGCTGGTGTACAAGCACGCAATCTCCACGATTGTCCCGCAGGGATCCAAAGCCCCGCGGGCGTAACAATGCCCCTCCCATGAGGAACAGCCCGGCGCACCGCGTCGGGCTTTTTTATGCTCACACAAAAAAAGACCGCCGAAGCAGTCTTCCGAAGAAGAGGGAGAAAACTCAGTGCATGGCGTGTGATGCACTGTGTGCATTTACCACATCGATCATGTCGCTCACCACAAAGAAAACCGAGGCCGTGTATTCCTTGTGTCCATGCGCGTCAAGAATGGTTTCAAACAAGGTTGACGCAGTGCCATTTTCTGCATTCATAACACTCTCGAGATACGCAGCGGCCTCAAGGTAGTCCTCAGAACTCACACCTTGCTCAAGGAGATGCTGTTCAAAGACTGCTTCAGCGACCACCGCGATGTGCTCAACAGCGAAATCGCCAACAAAATCGTCCTCGTACTGCAATGTCAGCGCAACAGCCTCGTAGAACTCTCGCTGCTCGACGCTCAGTTCCTTCATCTTGAGAAACTTTCGCATCGTCACGGCGCAGCGCTCGAAGAATACGGTGCGTGCATAAAATGAATCTGACTCCGAAATTTTTGAAAGATCGCTGTCAGCCTTGTGGTCCTCTGCCGAAAAGTACAAAGGTGGGATAGGTGGGATGGGACGCATACACTTCTCCTTGGTAGGGTATAACGAACAAGCCCCATAACCATAGCAAGGTCCTCACGTCTCGTCAACACCGCATGAAAACAGCACCTCCGTGAGTGGAGGTGCTGTTTTCTACTTGCTGAAAGTATTCTTTCTTGCTTCTTGATTATTCGGCGGTAGCAAGGAGTGCTTCTTTTTCGGCGAGTTCTACGGCGCGCTTTGCAGCTGCGGCATCGTCGAGCTCTTTGGCGAGCGCGGTGATGACGGTGTGCTTTGGCGCACCCTTGTAGCCGGTACCGGCTGGGATAAGTCGTCCAAGGATAACGTTTTCCATAAGGCCGGTGAGGTTGTCTTCGAGCCCACGCACTGCGGCACTGATGAGTACACGCGTTGTGTTCTGGAATGACGCAGCCGAGAGGAATGACTTGCGCGTGAGCGAGGTCTCGGTAATACCGAGAATAAGTCGTTCGCCCTTTGCTTTGTCTTTACCTTCTGCTTCAAGCTTCTCGTTTTGGTCGAGCATGACCCATTCTTCGACCACGTCGCCGCGGTTGAATGATGAGTCGCCAACGTGGGTAATCTTCACGCGTGACATCATCTGCTTCACGATGAGTTCGATGTGCTTGCGCGCAATCGACACACCCTGGAGTTCGTAAATCTTGTTGATTTCCGCGATGATGTATTCCTGCGCGATGGTTTCGCCACCGTACTTGAAGACTTCAGGAAGGTGTGCGGAACCGTCGGTGAGGAGCTGTCCTGCCGTGATGGTTTCGCCCGCCATAACCGTGAGGCTGCGGCGCCAGTGGACAGGATACTCGATGTTGTCCTTCTTCTTTGGCGCATGCTTTGACGACATGTCCGGAGCAACGACGATGACCTTTTCCTTTCCTTCAGAGCGGATTTCGGTCACGATACCGTCACACATTGAGACGACAGCTGGAATCTTTGGCTGACGCTTTTCGAAGATTTCTTCCACGCGTGGAAGACCCTGTGTTACGTCGCCTCCAACAGATGCGGCTCCTCCGGCGTGCTTCGTGTTCATCGTGAGCTGGGTGCCTGGTTCACCGATTGCTTGTGCAGCAATGGTACCGACGGCTTCACCGATTTCGATCATGTTGTTCGTGGTGAGGTCGATACCGTAACAGTGCTGACAGACGCCACCGAGTGTCTTACATGCCATTGGTGAACGAACGTCAACCGTTTCGATTGAGGAGATTTCGAGCATCTGCGCGTCGGCACGGGTGAGGAGGGCTCCCTTTTTGATGAGCACCTTCCCTTCCTTATCGACAGCATCTGCAGCGAGAATACGTCCACGGATTGAGCGACCGAATGGTACCGGAAGTCCTGATGCTGAGATGCGACCAATTGTCGTACCGGTTTTCACACCACAGTCTTCTTCGATAACGATAGCGTCTTGCGCTACCACGAAGAGACGACGGGTGAGATAGCCGGCCTTCGCTGTCTGAAGCGCGGTGTCGGCGAGACCCTTTCGTGAACCGTGTGTGGTGGTGAAGTATTCGATTGGGGAAAGTCCTTCCTTCATTGACTTCTTAACCGGGAACTCAATCGTTTCGCCCTTGGCGTTCGCGATGAGCCCCTTCATACCTGCCATCATGGCAATCTGTCCGAGCGAACCGCGAGCACCAGACTTCCACATGTCGTACACAGAACCCTGCATGTCGAGCGTATCCGGAAGAATTGCTTCAAGATCCGACTTTGCCTTGTGCCAGATTTGGATAATCATACGCTTGCGTTCGTCGAGCGAGAGGAGTCCTTCGTCGTAGTGTTCACGAACCGTTACTTCCTTTGCGTTACCTGCATCGAGGATTGCTTGCTTGCCTTGTGGCACCACAACATCGTCGATACCCCAGGTTACGCCAGAAAGTGTTGCGTACTTGAAGCCGAATGTCTTGATTTTGTCGACAATCGGCGCAACGGCATCAGAGCCTTCCTTGTCGATAACATCGAGAATGATTGAGAAGAGCGTCTTCTGCGTAATCGTGTCATTGATGAACGGGAGTTCTGAGGGGAGTGTTGCGTTCACAAGGAGACGTCCGACTGTTGTTTCGAATGGCTTGTCGTCGAAGACTGCGTACTTCACGGTCTTTGTCGGAAGGACAAGCACGCGTGCGCGCAGGTCCACCGCGTCGAAATCGTGCGCGGTGATTGCTTCGTTTGGCGAAGAGAAGAATTTTCCTTCACCCTTTGCGCCTTCAACAATCTTGGTCATCCAGAAGACGCCGAGGGTCATGTCGAGGAGCTTTTCCGAAACGACCGGGTCACCAGAACCTGGCTTCAAGATGTTCTTGCGTGCCGAGATAATATGTTCTGCTTCCCATTGTGCTTCTTCTGAAAGCGGTACGTGCACCGCCATCTGGTCACCGTCGAAGTCGGCGTTGAATGCGCGACAGACGAGTGGGTGCACCTGAATAGCGTTACCTTCGATAAGTACGGGACGGAATGCCTGGATAGACTGACGGTGGAGTGTCGGTGCGCGGTTAAGGAGCACGTAACGGCCTTCAATCACTTCTTCGAGGATTGCCCATACTTCTGGCACACCTTCTTCCACGAGGCGTCCTGCGCCACGCACGTTGTACGCGAGTTCTCGGGTGAGAAGCTTCGCGATAACAAACGGACGGAAGAGTTCGAGCGCCATGTGCTTGGGGAGGCCACACTCGTCAAGCTTAAGGTCAGGACCGACAACAATCACGGAACGGCCTGAGTAGTCTACACGCTTACCGAGAAGGTTCTGGCGGAAGTAGCCTTGCTTCGACTTGATGTAATCAGAGAGTGACTTGAGCGGGCGGCGCTGTGCTGCCGACATCGCGTACTGACCGTTTGAATGACGGATCGAGTTGTCGATAAGGGAGTCAACGGCTTCCTGAAGAATACGCTTTTCGTTGCGGAGAATAACTTCCGGCGCACCGATCATCATCATCTTTGCAAGACGATTGTTACGGTTGATCACGCGGCGGTAGAGGTCGTTGAGGTCTGATGACGCATGACGACCGCCTTCGAGCGCAACCATCGGACGTGATGCTGGCGGAATGACAGGAATACGCGTAAGGAACATCCATTCAGGACGAACACCTGCGGTCAGCATGCCGCCGACGAGCGCAATACGCTTCGTGAGCTTTGCACGCTCCATAGCACCCGCCTTTTCGTAGCGCTCCTTGAGCTCCGTGTGCATCTTTTCCAAATCAAGCGACTTGAAGAGATTGTAGATTGCTTCCGCACCGATGCGTGCCTCAAACATGGTCGAGTACTTCATCGAGAAGCGGTGGTACTGGAGTTCGTCGAGCACGCCGCCGAGGGTGATTGACTGGATTTCGTCACGAACAGTTTCAAGACGTTCCTTCAAATCTTGCTTGGCTTCTTCGTTCTCGAGGACCTTTACCTTTGAGGTGTATTCGGTATCAACTTCCTTGAGGAGGCGCGCACGCTCTTCTTCGGAAACTTTGGTGACAATGTAGCCGGCAAAGTAGATAACCTTTTCAACTGCTGCGGTCGGAATGCCGAGAAGCGTTGCAATACGTGACGGTACGCCACGAAGGAACCAAATGTGTGAGACCGGCACGCAAAGGTCGATATGACCCATGCGTTCACGACGCACAATAGCACGCGTCACTTCAACACCACATTTTTCACAGACAATGCCGCGATAGCGGATGCCGCGATACTTCTTACATGAACATTCATAGTCTTCAACCGGGCCGAAGATACGCTCGTCGAAGAGTCCGTACTTTTCTGGGCGCTGGGTGCGGTAGTTGATGGTTTCGGGCTTCGTGACTTCGCCGTGCGACCAGTCGAGAATGGTGTCCGGGCTCGCAAGCTTTACGACGAGCGATGAGAAATCCTGACGCTTCTGCGTGTCCGCGAGGCGCTTGTAGAGCGGCAATGATGCCTTCTTTGGCGCGCTATCGTTATGAGAGTTTTCCATATGATTTATTCTTCGTCGCTAGTAATTTCTTCTTCGTCGCCGTCGCTGTCTTCTTCATCATCGTCGAGGATGTTCTTTGGGCCTGCTTCTGCCTTACGGAGAACCTTAGTGCGTTCAACCGTACCGTCGGCCTGCCGAAGCTCGATATCAAGCGCAAGACCGCGAAGCTGGTTCATAAGCACACCGAATGCTGCTGGTGTGTATGGATGCGACATACGCTCTTCATGAATGATGGCATCGAAGGCTGCTGAGCGTCCTTGGATGTCGTCTGACTTAATCGTGAGCATTTCGCGAAGCGTGTAAGCTGCGCCGTAACCAAGGAGCGCCCACACTTCCATTTCACCGAAGCGCTGTCCACCAACCTGCGCCTTACCACCAAGCGGCTGCTGGGTAATAAGTGAATAGGGACCAATTGAACGCATGTGGATCTTGTCTTCAACCATGTGGTGGAGTTTCAAGATGTACATGTAGCCAACGGCGGTCTTCTGCGCGAAGCTCTCGCCAGTACGACCGTCCTTAAGCCAAATCTTACCGTCTGGTGTCATGCCTGCCTTCACCAGTTCGTCCTTGACGTGGTTTTCATCTGCGCCACCGAATGGGGGCACGATTGCTTGGTAGTTTAGGGTGTGTGCTGCCATACCAAGGTGCACCTCAAGAATCTGTCCGAGGTTCATACGTGATGGCACGCCGAGCGGAGTGAGGAGAATGTCGATAGGCTGACCGTTTTCGTCGTACGGCATATCTTCTTCCGGAAGCACGCGGGAAATAACTCCCTTGTTACCGTGACGTCCTGCGAGCTTGTCGCCGACAGACACGTTACGTACCTGTGCAATCGTAATATGAATACGCTTAAGCACGCCGGTTTCGAGTGAGTCACCGTTTGCACGAGTGAACACCTTCACGCCGATAACGCGACCACGCTTCCCGATGTCGAGGCGAAGTGAGGTATCCTTCACATCCTTCGCCTTTTCACCGAAGATTGAACGGAGGAGGCGTTCCTCAGGAGAAAGCTGCTGCTCACCCTTTGGCGTCACTTTGCCGACGAGAATATCGCCTGCGCGAACTTCTGCACCGACACGGACAATACCTTCTTCGTCGAGGTTACGAAGCTTGAGTTCTGAAACGTTTGGAATGTCTGGTGTCGTTGTTTCTGCGCCGAGCTTCGTGTCGCGAACGGCAACTTCGAACTCTTCCATGTGAATGGTTGAGAACTTGCTTTCCTTCACGAGACGCTCTGAAATAACAATCGCGTCTTCGTAGTTTGCACCGCTCCATGACATGAACGCGACGCGGATATTTTGTCCGAGTGCGAGCTGTCCGTTGTCGGTTGATGAGGTGTCAGCAAGGACCGTGCCGCGCTTTACCTTGTCGCCAGGACGTACCACGACGCGGTGATAAAACGCCGAGAAGTCGTTGGTGCGCTGGAATGCGGTGAGTGGGTAGGTTGTCTTTTTGCCTTCTTTGTTCTGAATCACTACTTGCTTGGCGTCAGCCTTGAGCACTTCGCCGGCTTCCTTTGCGATAAGTACACGGCCGAGGTCGCGTGCTGCTGCCTCTTCAACACCGGTCGCCACAATCGGCGCTTCCTGGACGAGGAGCGGCACTGCCTGCTTCTGCATGTTTGAACCCATGAGTGCGCGGTTCGCATCGTCGTGGTTTACGAACGGCACCATTGAGGTTGCCACAGAGAATGCCTGGTTCGTTGCGATGTCGACGTAGTCCACATCTTCACGCGCAACAACAACTGGCTCGCCACGACGGCGTGCTTCTACAGTTTCTTTGACGATTTTACCTGCGTCCGTTACTTCAGTTGCGGCGTGTGCAATCGTGAAGCGCTCTTCTTCGTGCGCGTTCATGAAGATAACTTCATCAGTCACTTTACCGCCCTTTACCTTTGCATACGGCGTTTCGATAATACCGAAACGGTTAATACGCGCGTACATGGCAAGACGCAAGATGAGTCCAATGTTTGGACCTTCTGGGGTGTGGATCGGGCAGAGACGTCCGTAGTGCGAAGGGTGCACGTCGCGCACGTCGATAGTTGCGCGTTCACGGGTTAAGCCACCGGGGCCCAGTGCCGAGACAGTACGAAGGGTTTCAACTTCCATGAGAAGGTTCTGTTGTCCCATGAGCTGCGAAAGCTGGTTCGCATTGAAGAACTCCTTGATAACCGCAGAGAGCGGGCGCGGGTTTACAAACTGGAGCGGCGTGGTTGTGTCAGAATCGATGGTCGACATGCGATCTTGAATGTTGCGCTTCATGCGGGTGATGCCCACACGAACACGCTGCTGAAGCATTTCACCGAAGAAACGAACGCGACGGAAACCGAGGTGGTCGATGTCGTCAGGCACAGCACCTGGCGTAATGTTGAGCTCAACAATGTGCATGAGGACGGTAATCACGTCATCAAGTCCAAGCACGCGCTGCTTGTCTGCTTCTGCGTCGACAGAAAGGCCGAAACGGTCGTTAAAGTGGTGACGGCCGATTTCTGAGAGGTCGTAGCGCGCAGGGTCAAAAATAGACTTAATGAATTCACGTGCGGCTTCCGGAGTGGCAAGGTCGCCGTCGCGCTGACGCTTGTAAACTTCTACCGCCGCTTCTGCTGAAGTCTTTGCAGTGTCCTTCTCAAGCGTCGTTTGGAGCATTGCATGGAGTGCTTCACGTGTTTTGTCGCGGAGATCCTTGTTCATGCCGGTGAGTGCGTGTGCACGGTCGGCAAGCTTGAGGATTTCTGCGTCGGTTTCAACACCGAAAAGACGGAGGAGCGACGTAATCGGGAACTTGCGCTTGCGGTCGATACGTACGTATGCGGCACCGTCGATGTCGGATTCGACCTCAACCCATGCACCACGCGCAGGAATAACCTTCGCACCGAAGAAATGCTTACCCTTCTGTTCGTTCATAACGAAGAAGATGCCGTATGAACGAGCGAGCTGTGGAATAACCACGCGCTCAACACCGTTGATAATGAAGGTGCCTTGATCGGTCATCATCGGAATGTCCGTGAAGAAAATATCTTGCTCCTTATCAACACCGATGACTTTGTTCTTGACGTGTACCGTCACTTTCATCGGCGCTTCGTAGGTGCGCTTGTTTGCCCATGCTTCTTCAGGAGTCATCTTCGGCTTGCCGATTTCATACTTCTTGAATGAGAGTTCAAACTTCTTCTCTGAGTAGTCTGAGATAGGAGAGTACTCTTTGAGAATCTCCTTGATGCCTTCCTTCACAAGCCAGTCGTACGAAAGACGCTGTGGCTCGATAAGGTCCGGCAGTTCAACACGCGGTGCCGCGTAGCGCGAGAACACCTTTTTCTCCATCTGCCCCGTTGTAACAGGAGCTGATGCAACTTTTTGTTTTGCCATTGTTATAATTTTACTCAAATACCGTGTCGTCATCCTCGGAACTTATGAAAGCAAGGAGCGGTAGCGACTATGCTTTCAAAGTATCCGGGGACCCATGGCTTTGAGACGACGCTCGTTATCCATGGATCCCCGGGTTCTTTAAAAATATACTCCGCTTACGCTTCGTTATTTTTACAAGCCCCGAGGATGACAGTACTTTTGGGTGAACTGTTAATAATTCGACACAAAAAGGACAACGTTCTAAAACGCTGTCCTTACCTTCCTAATTGTTTAGAAAATTGCCGTTCATTGCTGTTATAAAATCCCTTTTATACCAAACAAAGAAACGCTCTCGCCACTCACTCAAAGCTTTCGCCTTCCCGCTTTTCTTTACCGCGCACTCTATCATCACTCCCCCTTCACGTCAAGCAAAACGCACAAAAAATCCCCGAAGGGATTTTTGTTATATCAGACGCTTAGTCTGAAGTCATAACGCGGTTGCCGGCACCAGTGAGTGACACGGCAACGAAGCGATCATTGCCATAGATAACGTCAGTCCAACTGTTGTCTGCAGCACTTGTGCGAGATGTCCAAGTGATGCCGTTCGATGAGGTCATAACCCGGTTACCGGTTCCTGTCTGAGAAACCGCCACGAAGAGTCCGTCCCCGTACGTGACAGCATTCCATGTGTTGTCCACAGCGCTTGTGCGAGATGTCCAAGTGATGCCGTCGGGTGAAGTCATAACGCGATTACCGAGACCTGACCAGGCAACTGCAACAAAGAGGCCGTTGCCGTAGGTGACTGAGCTCCAGCTGTTATCTGCGGCGCTAGTCTGAGACGTCCAGGTTTCGCCATCGGGTGAAGTCATGACACGATTCCCGGTACCATCGAAAGAAACTGCAACAAAGAGGCCGTTGCCGTACGTGACTGAGTTCCAGCTGTTATCTGCGGCGCTAGTCTGAGACGTCCAGGTTTCGCCGTCGGGTGAGGTCATGACACGATTGCCCGCGCCGTCATCAGATACTGCAACAAAGAGTCCGTTGCCGTAGGTGACTGAGTTCCAACGATTGTCTGCAGCGCTAGTCTGAGTTGTCCAGATGATGCCGTCAGGTGAGGTCATAACACCATTGCCGACGCCTGTTTGTGCTACTGCAACAAAGAGTCCGTTGCCGTAGGTGACTGAGCGCCAGTTATTATCCGCGGCACTAGCCTGAATTGTCCAGGCGATGCCGTCGGGTGAGGTCATGACACGGTTGCCAAGACCTGACCAGGCAACTGCAACGAAGAGGCCGTTTCCATAGGTGATACCGTCCCATCGTAGGCTTGCAGCGCTGGTGCGAGAGGTCCACTCAATACCGGCTCTCAGTTTTGCAATGATGGCAATCGTATTGCTGCCGGTACATGTTCCCTTGACGCCGGTTGCAGGAATCGCGATGTTCCAGTAAAGGTTTGCAGAGAGCTCATTTGCGTCGTCGGTGCGGGGATTAATGTTTCTTTTTGCGGAAGCAAGAGTGTCGGTAAGCACTGTCGACGATGCATGCCCCACATCAGTAAGCGCCCACGCTTGTGTAGTGGTAGCAAGTGTACCAAGCGCACTACAAGCCATAGACGCTCCAGAAAGCTGCACATCTGCCTTTGTGTTACCCTTTTGAACAAGTGGCGTCGTAACATCAGCTGTGGTTGTTGAAAGGTAGCCAAGTGAACGAGTTCCATAGTCGATGTCGTCAGGAAGGTTGAGGGCAAGAAGGGAGTTCATTTCGATGGTTCCTGTGCTTGCAGCTGAGAGACCTGCGACATCACTGACGGTGACGTATGCTGACCAGTTGTCGCTTTCGTAGATTGAAGAGCTGTCAGTGCCGTCTATCCAGTAGGCGAGGGGTACTTCGCAGTTGTAGGTGATTTGGGTGTCGTCGCCATCAGTGTAGGTGGTGGCGCAGGTATTTACTATGTAGCAGTCGTTTTTGTCGGCGGTACAGGTGTTTCCCTTGCTGGTGCGGAAGAAGACAAGAGAAAGGGTTGACGAGGCGATGTCGTTTTCTCCGTTAAGGTCGGTGATTTGACCGTTTATGTGGATGGTGCGATCGGTGCCTATATCTGGCAGAATGCCGCTGGTGGTTAAATCGTCGGTGCCGTATGCGCTTGTTGCGAAGCGGATGGTGTCGACGGTTGGTGCGGTGTTTTGGATTTCTGCGGATGTTGAAACATCAGCGGCTCCGGTGTAGCGAAGGACGATGCTTATGATGAGGAGGAAGGCGAGGGCGATGAGGGCCGCCACAATGTATTTCTTTTGCATGGGGATAGTATAGTGCCAGACTCAAAAAACAAGAAATCCACAAGTCGCCTCTTCAGAAATTAAGCGTGCACTAAAGGTGCTTCTTTAAGTTTATTTTGATGCTGCTGGATCCCTCCTGGATGACAAAAGGTGCGAATATTGACTTAGAGAGAGTATAGAGTTAACGCGAACACAAATTTAACTACATAAAAATAAAAACAATACTGTAACTTTTGTCAGGGAGGGAGGGATCCAGGCTTGAGCAACAAAAAATCGACTTTCGTCGATTTTTTGCATTGCTATCTTTCGAACGAGCGAGCGTCGTAGCCAAGCCGTAGCTTAAGCGGAGGTTTGGATATGACCGAACGAGTGAAGAAAGTAGCGTAGCGTTACCACGCGAAGTGGGCGAATGCTCGGTTGGCTTCTGCCATCTTGTGCACGTCATCGCGCTTCTTAACTGCAGAGCCTTCTTCTTTCGAAGCGGCAAGGAGTTCTTGAGCGAGTGACTTGAACATTGGCTGACCAGCATGGGCACGAGCGGCCTTGATGATCCAGCGAAGCGCGAGCTGCATGCGGCGCTCTGGGCGTACTTCACGCGGCACCTGGTAGTTTGCACCACCGACGCGACGTGAACGCACTTCCATGAGCGGGCTTGCATTACGGATAGCCTGGTTGAAGACTTCAAGCGGATCAGGATTTCCCTCTCCGGCCTTGATAGCTTCGAACGCAGCGTAGACAATCTTGAGGGCTGTCTGCTTCTGTCCGTTGAGCATCACATAATTGACGAGACGTGAGACGTCCTCTGAGCTGTAACGCTCGTCGGGATATACGTTTACACGTCGTTTAATTGGTCGTCGCATATTGTTCTTTCGTTATCTATTAGCGAGTAATACCTATAATAAGTTTGCGCAGTGCGCAGTCTTATTTCTTTGCAGCCTTAGGCCGCTTCACACCGTAGCGTGAGCGAGCTGTAGCGCGGTTGACCACGCCTGCTGCATCGAAACGTCCGCGGACAATGGTGTAGTTTACACCGATGTCTTTAATGCGGCCGCCACGGACCATCACCACTGAGTGTTCCTGAATGGTATGCTTCATACCGGGAATGTACGCAGTGATTTCCTGACCGTTGGTGAGACGGACACGTGCGATCTTTCGAATCGCAGAGTTCGGCTTGCGCGGAGTCTTCGTGGTGACGCGTGTACATACGCCTCGCTTAAATGGCGAGTTGTATGCATTTGGGCGGTTCTTCACCTTGTCGAAACCGACAGCAAGCGCTCCCACACGTGATTTAAACGCAGGGCTCTTACGTGCCTTTCTTGTCAATTGATTAATTGTTGCCATAATGTTTACGGTGCCGGTACTTTACTATATATGGAGCATAAATGCAACCTTACTTCACGGCGCGGGCAACCGTTTTTGTGAGACCTTCTGCAAGGACGCTGGGGATGATTTCTTGTTCGGTTGGATGCTTTACCATGCCGGCGATTGCTTTTGCGGCAGCGAGCTTCGTTTCGGTCGTGATTTTGGTGATTTTTTTGTCGAGTGCGCCGCGGAAAATGCCGGGAAATGCGAGTGCGTTGTTGATTTGATTGGGAAAATCAGAGCGTCCCGTAGCAACAATGCGAGCGCCCGCCTTAAGCGCTTCGTCTGGCATGATTTCGGGAATTGGGTTTGCGAGCGCAAAGACGATAGCATCTGCCGACATAGTTTTGATCATTTCAGGAGTAATAGTACCTGGTCCTGACACACCAACAAGGACATCGACACCTGCAATTGCCCCTCCTAGTGTTGCAAGCTTTTCAGGATTTGTTGTTTTTGCAAGCTCTTTCTTATAGCCGGTGAGGTCCGCACGCTTCGTATTGAGCGGGCCCTTGCTGTCTGCAACCGTGACATTCGTGAGTCCTGCAGCAAGGAGAAGCTTTGCAATGGCGGTTCCTGCGGCGCCCGCACCGACAATCACGACGCGCATCTGCGTCATTTTTTTCTTCACCACCTTTGCGGCGTTCATAAGCCCTGCGAGCACCACAATAGCCGTACCGTGCTGGTCGTCGTGCATGACGGGAATATCAAGCGCTTCCACGAGTGCCGCTTCGATATCGAAACAGTGCGGCGCAGCGAAGTCTTCGAGGTTAATGCCGCCGAATGTCGGCGCAAGCGCTTTGATGATGTCGACTATTTTCTTCGGATCCTTCTCGTCGAGCACAAGCGGAATCGCATCGATGTCGCCCATTTCTTTAAAGATAACCGCCTTCCCTTCCATAACAGGAAGCGCTGCGATGGGGCCGATATTGCCAAGCCCGAGCACGGCGGTGCCATCAGAAATAACCGCAACCGTGTTTTTGCGCATGGTGTATTCGCGTGCTTTTTCTGGATGTTCTGCAAGGTACGACGACACCGCGCCGACTCCTGGCGTGTACAGTGTTGACCAATCTTCGCGCGTGAGAAGCTTTGCTTTGGGGGTGACGGATATTTTACCGCCAAGCTTTTTATGTATCGCAAGCGCTTTAGCTGCGTACGCATTTTTATTTTTCGTCATAATGCTGCTACTCTACACGCTTCGCTTTACTTTGTAAAGTAGCAGTCTAAAAAAAGAGGCGCGGGTGCGCCTCGACAGAGAGTAGGTATCTTCATTCGGGGAGATACGGCAA
>C687J35504_10001306_pt1 | contig 17513 bp, 17 predicted proteins | sample RifCSPhighO2_02_FD_35504 | JGI IMG/M metagenome (IMG submission 35504) | reverse complement strand
GATGACGGGATCGAACCGCCGACCCTCTGCTTGTAAGGCAGATGCTCTCCCAGCTGAGCTAATCACCCTTCACTCTCGAAGTGGGGCGCATTCTAGAGAGCGATCCGCACCTTGGCAAGCACTGTTTTGAAAATTTTTTATTGATGCAGCAAAGGCTTAGCGCAGACTTGGCCTCAAGCACCACTCGGGGGAATAATGCGCCCCGAATGCAACGTACAGGTTGCCCAACGGGTCATAGCGCTGCGGCCAACCTGAAACAGCACCCGCATAGGGTACTGACGACTTGTGATACCTGCCGCTGCCGGCAGGTCCGTTAATGGAGATACACCCTCTTATGTGGTTTCGTAACCTGCTGGTCTATCGCCTCACCCAGGACATCCCGTTTGATGCCGAGGCGCTCGAAACGGCGCTGTTAGCTAAACCGGCCCGCTCCTGCGCCAGTCAGGAGCTCAGCACCTACGGTTTTATCGCCCCCTTCGGTAAAGGCGGCGATGCGCCGCTGGTGCACGTCAGCGGTGATTTCCTGCTGATCGCCGCACGCAAGGAAGAACGCATCCTGCCGGGCAGCGTGGTGCGCGATGCGCTGAAGGACAAAGTCGACGAGATCGAAGCCGAGCAGATGCGCAAGGTTTACAAGAAGGAGCGCGATCAGCTCAAGGATGAAATCGTGCAGACCTTCCTGCCGCGCGCCTTTATCCGTAAATCCGCCACCTTCGCCGCTATCGCCCCCAAGCAGGGCCTGATCCTGGTTGACTCGGCCAGCGCCAAGCGCGCCGAAGACCTGCTGTCGACCTTGCGCGAAGCCATCGGCTCGCTGCCAGTACGTCCACTGACCGTGAAGATCGCGCCAAGCGCCACCCTCACCGATTGGGTCAAGGTTCAGCAGGCCGCTCCAGACTTCCACGTGCTGGATGAGTGCGAACTGCGCGACACCCATGAAGATGGCGGCGTGGTGCGCTGCAAGCGCCAGGACCTGACCAGCGACGAAATTCAGCTGCACATGAGCTCGGGCAAGCAGGTCACTCAACTGTCACTGGCTTGGCAGGATAAGCTGTCCTTTGTGCTCGACGACAAGCTGGTGGTCAAGCGCCTGCGCTTTGAAGACCTGCTGCAGGATCAGGCAGAACAGGACGGCGGTGACGACGACCTCGGCCAGCAGGACGCCAGCTTCACCCTGATGATGCTGACCCTGGTGGACTTCCTCCCGGCGCTGTTCGAAGCACTGGGCGGCGAAGAGATTCCGCAGGGGATCTAAACCACTGCGCGGCCGCAGAGAAAAAGACCACTGGTCCTCTGCGGCTTGCCCTACCCCTGCCAATGTGCAAAATACTGCACAGCGTGAGGACGACCTCACCACTCTGCGAGTGATCACCACGGGACGGCCCCTCTATCTGTTATGGAGGTTTGTATGTCCTGGTTCATTCTGCTGTTGGCCGGCCTGTTCGAAGTAGGCTGGGCTGTTGGCCTGAAATACACCGACGGCTTTACCCGCCCTCTCCCCACTCTCCTGACTGTTGCGGCGATCATCGTCAGCCTTGCACTGCTGGGCCTGGCCATGAAGGAATTGCCGCTGGGCACCGCCTATGCCATCTGGACCGGTGTCGGTGCCGTGGGTACAGTGATTGCCGGCATCATGCTGTTTGGCGAGGCCGTGACGCTGCTGCGTATAGCCAGCGTGGCGCTGATTGTTTGCGGCCTGATCGGGCTAAAACTCAGCCACTAAGCCGCTTAAGCAGCACAAAAAAGCCCGCCAAATTCGCGGGCTTTTTCATCTCTGGGGTTTAACGCCGCTCACCGCGCAACTCAGCCACCTGAGCCTGCAGCAACTCGCGCTTGACCAGCTCGGGCGCAACCGGCATACCGGCCACCAGGGTGATGCGCGACCACAGGCGCTTGAACAAGCCCTTATGCGGATCACGACTGAAAAAGCTACCCCACAAGCCCTGCAACGCCATGGGAATCACCGGCACCGGGTTGGCTTCGACGATGCGCTCGATGCCATTTTTGAACTCATTCAACTCGCCATCGGTGGTCAACTTGCCCTCAGGGAAGATGCATACCACTTCACCATTGCGCAGGTATTCGGCGATTTTCTTGAACGCAGCGTCATAGATCAGCAGGTCTTCGTTGCGCCCAGCAATAGGCACAGTGCCGGCGGTGCGGAAGATAAAGTTGAGCACCGGCAGGTTGTAGATTTTGTAGTACATGACAAAGCGCACCGGCCGGCGCACCGCGCCACCGATCAGCAGCGCATCGACAAACGACACGTGGTTGCACACCAGCACTGCCGCCCCCTCATCGGGGATCGCCTCCAGCCCCTTGTGCTCAACCCGGTACATCGAGTGACTGAGCAGCCAGATCATAAAGCGCATGGTGAATTCGGGGACGATCTTGAAGATGTAGCTGTTGACCGCGATGTTCATCAGCGAAATGGTCAGGAACAGCTGCGGAATCGACAGCTCAGCCACGCTGAGAAAGAGGATCGAGACAATCGCCGAGATCACCATAAACAACGCATTGAGGATGTTGTTGGCGGCAATCACCCGCGCCCGCTCATGCTCCACCGTCCGCGACTGGATCAGCGCATACAGCGGCACGATATAAAAGCCGCCGAACAGACCGATACCGAGAATCGAGCCGAGAATCCACCAAGCCTGGCCAATGCTCAGCACCGCCAGCCAGTCATGCGCCACCGCCGCTTCGGGGAAGCCGCCGGAAAACCACCAGAGCAGAATGCCGAACAGGGTCAGGCCGATGGAGCCGAACGGCACCAGACCGATTTCCACCTTGTGCCCGCTCATGCGCTCGCAGAGCATCGAGCCCAGCGCGATACCGACCGAGAACACGGTAAGAATCAACGTGACCACGCTTTCATCGCCGTACAGCCACTCTTTGGCATAGGCCGGAATCTGCGTTAGGTACACCGCGCCGAGAAACCAGAACCACGAGTTACCGACCATCGAACGCGACACGGCCGGGCACTGACCCAGGCCAAGCTTCATCGTCGCCCAGGACTGGCGCAGAATGTTCCAGTCCAGTTTGAGCTGCGGCATGGCCGCCGAGGCAGCAGGAATACTGCGACTGGCCAGATAGCCGAGTATCGCCACCAGCACCACAGCAACTGCAACGATATGTGCATACGCACTGCTGGCCATGATGATGCCGGCGCCAATGGTGCCGGCGAGGATGGCCAGGAAAGTACCCATCTCCACTAAGGCGTTGCCACCCACTAGCTCCTGCTCTTCAAGGTGCTGCGGCAGGATCGAATACTTAACCGGGCCGAACAGCGCCGACTGGGTGCCCATGGCAAACAGCACGGCAAGCATCAGCGGCAGATTGCCGATGACCACGCCAACAGCACCCAACAACATGATGATAATTTCGGCGAACTTGATCTTGCGGATCAGCGAGTCCTTGGCGAATTTCTCACCAAACTGCCCACCCAGAGCCGAGAACAGAAAGAACGGCAGAATAAACAGCAAGGCACAGAGATTGACCAACAGATCCTTGTCAGCGCTTGAGCTGATTTTGAACAAGATGGCGAGAATCAGTGACTGCTTGAAGATATTGTCGTTGAAGGCCCCCAGCAACTGGGTCAGGAAAAACGGCAAAAAGCGCTTTTTACCCAGCAATGCGAATTGAGAGTGTTCGGTCATCGTCCGTGTACCTGTCTAGAGTGGCCAGTGTTAGGCATTTGACTGCAAGAGCCCCTGACAAAGCCACAGCGAAACATGCCTTTTGCTGCATTTTCTACAAATCCAGGCGGCAAATAACCCTGCTTACAGGGGTAACTGACCCAACAACCAACGCACCATAAAAAACACCAGCAGACCACCGCCGATGGTAGCCAGCAGATGCCGGGTCAACGCAGCGATGGCAATAGTCGCCAGCCCGGCCAACAGGTAGGCATTGTCCAGACTGAACGCCCACTGCTGGCCATCGGGGATCAGCATGCCCGGCAGGACAATGGCACTCAGCACGGCAGTCGGCACGTAATGCAGCCCCTGCCGCACCAGCGGCGGGAAACGCAGATCGGGAAAGGCAAACAGGCTATAGCGAATCGCAAAAGTGATCAGCGCCATGCCGAGAATCAGTAGCCAGGTATCCATCACGCACCCTCCCCGGCAGTCACCGACGGTTTGCGACGCTCAAGCCATACACCCACCGCAATGCCACTGAGCGCAGCTGCCATCAGCCCCAGCTTGTATGGCCAGGTGTGGCACAGCAAAGCCACTGCGCCGGCTACAATAGCGGCAGCAATCTGCGGCTGATTGCGCAGCGCCGGCACCACAATGCCGATAAACGTCGCCAACATGGCAAAGTCCAGGCCCCAGCCCGCCAGGTTCGGTACGTTCTGACCAAACAACGCCCCTACCAGCGAGCTGGACACCCAGGACAGGTAGAGCGCCAACGCCACGCCAGCGTGATACCACTGGCCGTGATCGGTCATGCCGCGCGCCAGATAACGCCGCTGCACCACGGCGAAGGTTTCATCAGTCAGGCCGAACGCCAGCGGCACCCGCCAGCGCTGCGACAGCTTGCCGACATAAGGCTGCAATGCAGCGCTATAGAGCACATGGCGTAGATTGACCACCAGCGTGGTGAGCAGAATCACCAGCATGCCGCTGCCCAGGGTCAGCAGGCTGATGGCAATAAATTGCGCGGAGCCGGCATACACCAGCAGGGACATACCAAGCGCCTGTCCGAGGCTCAGCCCAGCCAGACTGGCCAACGCACCATAGATCAGACCAAACGGCAGAATCCCGACAATCATCGGGATGCTGTCGCGACACCCATAGAGAAATTGCTGCAAACGGCTCATGCGCCCTCCTTTGCGGCATAGCCTGGCGCATCCCGGCTGTGGCGTCTTGAACAATCTTGCGCTGCAATAACGCCGTAGGCTGACCTGCCGCAATACAGCCTAAACCCCACTGGCTAGACTGCCAGCATTACGCGCCTAGGATCTGCTCATGCCGGATGCCCTCGACACCTTGCTGAACTTTGCCAGCGCCCTGGCCGCCGGCCTGCTGATTGGTGCCGAGCGTGGCTGGCAGGGGCGTAATACCGAGGACACCCAGCTGGTCGCGGGGATTCGTACCTTCGCCCTGAGCAGCCTGCTCGGCGCCTTTGCCATGCTGCTAGGCGAACACTTCGGCATGGTGGCCTGGGCGGTGATCTTTACCGGTTTCGCCCTGCTGGTAGTGGCTTCCTACTTTGGCGAACTGCAACGCCTGGGCGACTTGGGCCTGACCAGCGAAGTAGCGCTGCTGATCACTTTTCTGCTCGGCAGCCTGGCCATGGCCGGTTATGCCGGATTAGCGGCGGCCGGCGCAGTGGCGGTGGCACTGCTGCTGAGCCTCAAGCAATCCCTGCACGGCGCCCTGCAACGGCTCAGCGAGGCGGAGGTTTCCGGCGCGCTGAAGCTACTGTTTATTTCCCTGGTGTTGCTGCCAGCGCTGCCCAATCAGGGCTACGGCCCCTGGCAAGCCTTCAACCCCTACGCCATCTGGTGGATGGTGGTGCTGATTGCCAGTATCGGCTTTGCCGCCTATGTGGCGATTCGCCTGGTAGGTACGCGTCATGGCCTGCTGATCACCGCGCTGCTCGGCGGCGTGGTGTCGTCCACGGCGATGACCGTGACCCTGGCGCGCCTGGCTCAAGGGCGCAATCTGCAAGCAATCCTCGCCTGTGGCCTGCTCGCCACCTCGGCGCTGATGTTTCCACGCGTGCTGCTGGAAGTCGGCCTGGTCAACGCCAGCTTGCTACCACAGCTGGTATGGCCGCTGGGCATCGCCACTCTGGTATACGCGTGCGGCGCGCTGCTGTACTACCGCCGTGCCGGAACGGAGAGCGAAGAACAGGCTGAGCCGCCGCTGAAAAACCCCTTCGAGCTGGGCCCGGCGCTGCGCTTTGCCGCGTTGCTGGCGCTGATTCTATTGATGGTCGAAGGTGCGCAGCACTGGCTTGGCGATGTCGGCGTCTACCTGGTGGCACTGATCTCGGGGCTAGCCGATGTGGATGCCATCACCCTGTCACTGGCACGCAGCGCCAAGGGCGAATTGCATGCTCAGGTAGCGGTGCAGGGAATCTTTCTCGCAGCGCTAAGCAACAGCCTGGTCAAAGGCTTTCTGGTCGCCCTGATCGGTGGCCGCAAGCTGGCACTGATGACCCTGCCGGTGATGGCTACCGGTCTGCTGGCCGGCGCGGCGGCATTACTGCTGCTTGCATAGCAGCCCCTGCAATACGGCAATAATCCCCCTAACCAAGGGCTGGATTTGCTTTGCCAAGCGGCTCATCTGCCCGCGTACAACCCGCGCATAGCCCTGTTGCAGAGGGGTTCCAGCCTCCCCAGTAACACCGTAACAGGCCCTGCTATTAGCCCAAAAGTTGGCTAGGCAGATTCCACCCGAGCGTCCAACACTAGCCGAGACATCGAATGATGTAACGGTCAGCCATGACAATCCGGAGACGCCGCATGCCCATTGCCCTCGCCTTTATCACCCAGCGCCACTCACTAACGCTCGCTCTGCATCGGACGGTCGTATGAACGCGCCAGCAGTGCTGCCATATAAAGAGCTGCAAGCCGAACAGCTTTGGATTCAGGGCGATGGTGTGCAGCTGGCGGCCTACCGCTGGGGCAAGCCGAACGGCCCGACTCTGCTGCTGGTGCACGGCTACCCGGACAACCACGAAATCTGGCTACCCCTGGTGCGCGAGCTGGCAGGTGATTACCAGATCATCGCCTACGACGTGCGCGGCTTTGGCGCATCGGATATTCCACGCAAGCGCCTGGACTATCACCTGGAGAAACTGGCGAATGATCTGGAGGCGGTGATCAAGGCCCTCAGCCCCGATCAGCCGGTGCATCTGGTGGCCCATGACTGGGGCTCGATTCAGGCCTGGGAGGCAGTCACCGAGCCACGCATTCAACCATTACTGGCCTCCTACACCAGCATCTCCGGGCCTTGCCTGGACCATGTCGGCCACTGGATGCGCGACAAGCTCAAACAGAAGACGCCGCGCTCGCTGCTGCAGGTGCTCGGCCAGTTGCTCAGCTCTTGGTATATCGCGATGTTCCACACCCCACTGCTGCCCGAGCTGACCTGGCGCCTGGGCCTGGACCGCGCCTGGCCCCAGCTGCTGCACAAAGTCGAAGGGCTGCGCAATGTGCCAATCAGCAGCAGTCAACGCTCGGACGGTGTGCACGGAGTCAAGCTGTACCGCGCCAACTTTATCCGCAGCCTGTTCACGCCGCGTCAGCGCCACACTCAGGTACCGGTGCAGCTGATTGTGCCGACCCGCGACCGCTTTGTGCGGCCGCAACTGTTTGATCAGTTGCAGCACTGGGCACCCAGGCTGCAGCGACGCGAGGTCAATGCCAGCCACTGGCAACTGTTGGTGGAGCCGCAGCAATTGGCCGTATGGCTGCGTGAGTTCACCGCACATCTCCCATCGGCTGCGAAGCAAGAGCCGCTAAACGCGTAAACCGCACATATGACGGGAATCCTCAGCCCCATTTATCAGTTCGGCACTGCGGGCAGGTTCCGCGATTACAGAGGCAACAGAGGCGCTACTCGCTGGCTTCATCCAGCACCATCACTCCGGCCGCCTGTTCGAGCAGTTCAACAGGCAGGCTTTTGCTGGCGCGGGCGCCGAGCAGCTTGAGGTTTTCCACCCGACTGATGATATTGCCGCGCCCCTCGCAGAGCTTGTTGCGCGCGCCGGCATAGGCTTTGTCCAGTTGCTGCAGACGAGCGCCCATTTCATCCAGATCCTGAATAAAGGCGACGAACTTGTCGTACAGCGCGCCGGCGCGTTCGGCAATTTCGCGGGCGTTCTGGCTTTGCCGCTCCTGCCGCCACAAGCTGTCGATCACCCGCAAGGTAGCAAGCAGCGTGGTCGGACTGACAATCACGATGTGTTGATCAAAGGCCTCCTGAAACAGACCCGGATCGGCCTGCAATGCTGCGGCGAAGGCGGCTTCGATCGGCACGAAGAGCAGGACGAAATCCAGGCTGTGCAGGCCTTCCAGACGCTGGTAGTCCTTGAGCGACAAGCCCTTCAAATGGCTGCGCAGCGACAGCACATGCTGCTTGAGCAACAGCTGCCGACTGGCGTCGTCCTCGGCAGCAATATATTGCTGGTAAGCGGTGAGGCTGACCTTGGCGTCCACCACCACCTGCTTGTCGCCGGGCAGCTGAATCAGCACATCCGGCTGAAAGCGTTCGCCATCGGCGCTCTTCAGGCTGACCTGGGTCTGGTACTCGCGACCTTTCTCCAGGCCGGCGTGTTCCAGCACGCGCTCCAGCACCAATTCGCCCCAGTTACCCTGAGTTTTCTGGCCCTTGAGCGCACGGGTGAGGTTGGTTGCCTCATCGCCCAGACGCTGGTTGAGCTGCTGCAAACGCTCCAGCTCCTTACCCAGGGAAAAGCGTTCGCGGGCTTCCTGCTGATAGCTTTCTTCCACACGTTTTTCGAAGGACTGGATGCGCTCCTTGAGCGGGTCAAGCAACTGGCCGAGCTGCTGCTGGCTGGTTTCGGCAAAACGCTGCTCGCGCTCATCGAAGATCTTCCCAGCCAGCTCAGCAAATTGCGCGCGCAGCTCATCGCGCGAGCCCTGCAGGTCGCTCAGGCGCTGTTGATGGCTGTCCTGCTGTTCGTTAAGTTCGGCGCTAAGGGCCGCACGCTGGGCATCCAGACGGCGGATTTCAGCTTCCTGCTGTTCGCGCTGATTGCTCCAAGCCTGAGCGGCTTCGCGGGCGATCTGCCGCTCCTGTTGCAGCAAGTCAGCTTCACGGCGAAGCGCCGCCAGTTCGGCCTGCTGATCGGCCTTGATCTCGCTGATCTCGGCGACTTCCTCGCGACAATCATCCAGCTGCGCCGTCAGGCCGGTCTGAGCCAGCTGCGCATTATTCAGACGCTCTTGTAGCAGGCTGAATTCCAGCTGCTGACTGACCAGGCGGCGTTGCAGCGACCAAGCGATATATAGAAGAGGAAGTGCCGCGGCGACAAAACCGAGCAGCGCAGGTGCCAGTGCGGTAGAGAGATCGATGGGCATAAGCAGCTCCGCAGAAAAGTACTGGCAGTATAACCAGTATTCTTACCGAGCGGCTGATGCCAACGGAGCCTGCTTTAATCCAGCAGAGCCGACATTTAGAAGAAGTTCACTGGCCCTAGAGCTGCTTGAGCAGTTGCTGCGCCTCTGGCGAACCCTGTCCCGCTGCCAGTTCCAACCAATGGCGGGCCTGTTGCGGTTCATTGTTGCGCGGCTGGCTGTAAAGCTGGCCGAGTTCCAGCTGGGCGCCCATATCGCCGGCGCGGGCGGCCTGACGCAGCAGCTCAAAACCCATGCGCCGATCACGCGGGTTGCCGCAATCACGGCAAAGCATTTGTCCCAGTCGACTCTGCGCTTGCACTACACCCTGCAAAGCAGGCTGCTTAAGCAGGCGACCGGCGAAACGTTTGACGCTGGGGGCGTGACCGAGGCGAGGACTGTCCAGCAGCCAAAGCGCCACACGGGTTGGCAGGCGAGGAACCGAGGTTGAAGCAATAGGTAGTCGAGTGATTGCGCGAGGCATAAAAAGCAGCGGTAGCCGGGAAGGCGCGCAACTCTACTCCTTTTTTCAGCCAGGTAAAGTCTTGCAAAAAAGCGCTGACTGGCGGTCTAGAGCAAGCGCTCGGGTTAATCCACAGAAGCTGTGGATAACTTCGTGGATAACATGGGAGCAAGCGGCCTCAGCGCCTATGGCGTGGGGCCCAAGGTCAAACTGGTGATTTTTTCACCAGCGTAAAAAATCCATATATTTCATTGACTTATAAAATCAATAAAAAGAATCAAGGGTTTACGTCAAGCACTGCATCTTGCTTGACAAGGCGCATCGCAATTGTGCACAAGTTGCTGCGTCACGCCGTCGCACTGCCCTTTTTCAGGGCAAAACGCCCTGAAAAAGCCGCCCTGTCTAGGCCGGGCGCGGCAGGCGTCCCTCCACTTGATAGGCGTCGAGACGAAAGACTCTGGGAGTATCCGGAATCTGGGCATTCTTGAATGCCACATAGTCGTCGGTGGTTTCGCACAGCCAGCTCAGCAGGTTGCGCGGACGCTTCTCCGCCAAGGCAGCAGGCACAAACAGCGCCACGTTATTGCCTTGCAGCGGACAGCGCGCAGACCGGTATTCAAACGCCTCAACACCTGCTCCGCGCATCGCCGCGCCTAGGACCTGGCAAGGTTGATAAGCACTGGCGTGACTCAGCTCAGCCTGGAAGTCCGTAAACGGCGGATGCTGCAACTGAATACCGCGCTCAACCTGATAGCGCGCCTCGAAGGTGCAATGCTCAGAAAGGATGCGCCCGCTGGGCGGCGCGATGCTCATACCATCCCAGAGCAGAAAGCGGTAATACGCCGCCTCGGCCATGGCGGTGTCGATACGCAGCGCGCCATAGAACAGGCTCGGCTCATGCACCGAACCAAAGCGCGAGCCCCAGCGCAGCGGCGGATAACGGAACGGGGTTTTCAGCAGGTAATGCAGCGGCTCGGCGCTCTGCGGCAGCGGCGGTTTGCTGGTTTCCAGCAGCTCTTCGAGCAGCGCCTGTTCGGCAAGGGTATCGACCAGTTGCAGCGTGGCGACCTGGGCCTGGCTCTCAACCAAGCGCACCAGGCGTCCGCGCAAGGGTTTGATCTGCTGCGGGCCTTGGCAGTGTTGCCAGATATCCATGGTGGCGTTGTCCTTAACTTTTATTATTGTTGGGTGCTGCGCGCTCTAGCCTTTGCCACGAATCGCATCGAGATACTCCACCACCCGCACCAACCCCTGTACCTGCATCATCAGGGATAAGGGCGGTGCATCCAGATGACTGTTATCGGTGCGCAGAAAATGCTGCATATCCGCCAGGTTGCCGCCGAATAGGGCAAACAGTGAGCGGTATACACGCACCAGCAGCAAGGCCAGCTCACCGGTCTTGCTGTGCACGCGCAGGCCACCCTCAGCCCAGCGCGAGATGGCCGTACGGTGTACGCCAATAATGTCCGCCAGTTCCTGCTGGGTCAGGCCCAGCTGTTCACGGGTATTGAGCAGCGCTTTGGCCAGCACCGCATCGGCGTCGGCAACCGGTCGAATCAATGCGCTCATCACGGCCTCCTACTTTCATAATGTCTGTTTACAGCAAAACTACCACTAAATGCTGTAATTACACAGAAGAGAATAACCTGTGATTGGCAGCCTGCCAGACATGGGTTAACGTCCTGCCACGCAACTCCCCACTATGGATCAGTGCTTATGCCCAGCCGGCGCACCTGGCTGCGACTTATCAGTTGCCTGGTTTTACTGCTCGTACTGCTTGGTTCTTACGGCTATCTAAGTCTGAGCCGTCTACTCGAACGCGAGCAGATCGAAAACCTTGAATGGCGCGGCCTTGACCTATCCACCCAGGGCCTCCAGCTTGACACGCTCAGCCTGCAGCACCCAAGCGGCGCATTGCAGCTGCAACAAGTGCAATTACACTGGAGCGGCTTTAGCCTGGCGCTGCCCTTCTGGCAGCAGGTGCATATCACCAGCCTGCGACTAAATCTGCCCTCTCAAGCCGAGCCTGCAGCTGACGACAGTACGGACTTTGAGGTGCCGCTTGAGCAGCTCGCTGCCGTTATCAGCCTCTTGCCGCAACGCGTGCAGATTGATGAACTGCAGATCGAGCTGCCCTGCGTCGCCACGCGCTGCCAGCTGCTGGGCGATCTGCTGCTCAGCAAAGACGCCGCACAGCTTGATGCGCAACTCAACCTGCAACATCAGCAAAACCAACTGAGCTGGCGCGCGCAGTTGCAGAACGACGCCACAACTGCAGCGCTGCAGGTCAGCCTGACGATCAATCAGCAAGCGCAACTGCAGCTCAGCAGCAGCCTGCAACAGAACGCCGCCGGGCAACTCTGGCAAGGTGATTTCAATGGCGATCTGCAGCAAAGCGCGGTGCTGCAAAGCTGGCTAAGCCAATGGCTGCCCAACGCCGCAGGCACACTGCCTGAGGCTCCGACTGCAGCGCAGCTGAAGGCAAGCTGGCAACTGCAGCTTGCCCCTGGCCCACTTAACCTGGCGCAACTGCAGCAGGCCAGCGGCCAGTTGCAAGCCAGCGCCAACCTGCCAGAGCCCTGGCCCATTCCCGCTATCGGTCAATTGCAGGGCAGCTTCGATCTCTCCGCCCAGGCGCTGGATGGGCAGTGGCTGGCCGATAGTCTGAATGCCGACCTCAACCTCAAGCAGATTGCCAATGACCTTATCAGTGGCGTACCGGCAGAGCTGCATCCCGAAGCGCTGCAGCTAACAATCCAGGCCACCGAAACGCCCGAAAACTTGGCTGCACAACTGGTTGATCGCGCCCTGCCCCTGCAACTGCTGCTAAAGGGCCAGGGGCGTAGCCAATTCGAGCTGCGCGGTACGCTGGCCCTGGCCAATGGCTTGCCCTGGGGCTTGCAACTGCTGGACGGCAGCCTTAACGCATCCACCCAGGCATTTCAGTTGGAGAGCTGGAAGATCGGCGCGCTGCAGACGCAGTTGCAACTCGACGCTTTTCTGGATGCACAGCAGCTGGATCTCGCCCTGGGCAAAGGCTCACAGCTCAGCCTGCAGCATCTGCGCAATGCGGATGTGCAAGCACAGCAACTCAAGGCCAGCAGCAGCGGGCTGCAACTGCAGGCACAACTGGCGGCGGGCAAGCAGCTCGACTGGCAGCTAAAAGGCCCGCTCGACCTCAGTGCGCAGCTGCAGCATGGGCAATTGAAGCCCCAGCGCTGGTACTGGCAAGGCCCTTTGACTGCCAACCAACTGCAGGCGGAGCTAGACGGCACACTGCGCAACGATGCCGGACTGCAACTCAAGCTGCAGGCGCAACACAGCAGCGCCAAGGGCCTAAGCCTGCAAGCACAACTGGCGGAGCTGTTTCTGCGCAGCGGCAACCCCATAAAAGGCAGCTTCACGGCATGGCCAGGCCTGCTGGACTTGAACAACGGTCGCCTGAATGCCAACGCCAGCCTAACCCTCGCGAGCGATCAACAGCTGCCCACGGTCAAACTCGAACTGACCGGCAAGGGCCTGGGCGGGATTTATGACCGCACCGCGCTGGAGGGCCTGGACAGCCGCATCACTGTACGAGTAGACCCCAAACAGCTGCAGCTTGAGTTGAGCGAGCTGCGCCTGGCTCAGGCCAACCCCGGCATACCGCTGGGCCCACTGCAGCTCAGCGGCCGCTACAGCGCCGCGCTACAAACACCGACCCAAGGCCAGCTGCAGCTGCGCCAGGCCGAAGCGGCGCTGATGGGCGGCAAGCTGCAACTGGCACCCGGGCAATGGAGCCTGGCCGCCGAGCCGCTGCTATTTCCCGTACAGGTACAGGGCCTGGAACTTGAGCAGCTGTTTATCCTCTATCCCACAGAGGGCCTGGCCGGCACAGGCACCCTCGATGGTCGTCTGCCGCTGCAGATCAGCAGCCAGGGCGTGACCATCGAACAAGGCCAACTCAGCGCACGCGCACCGGGCGGCAAACTGCAGTTCCACTCAGAACGTATCCGCGCCCTCGGCCGCAGCAACCCGGCGATGCAGCTGGTGACCCAATCGCTGGAGGATTTTCGCTTTACGACCCTGAGCAGCCAGGTCAACTACGATCAGCAAGGCAAGTTGGCTCTGGCCATGCGCCTGGAGGGACAGAACCCGGCCATCGAACAGGGCCGGCCGATCCATTTCAATATCAACCTGGAAGAAGACATTCCGACCCTACTGGCCAGCCTGCAACTGACCGACAAGGTCAGCGACATCATCAAGCAGCGTGTGCAACAGCGTATGCTGGAACGCAATGCCAAAACGGCCCCGACAGAGCCATGACCAAGGAGAAGCGCCATGCGCTTGCGTAGTTGTTTCGCCGTCCTGCTACTAGGGCTGCTCAGTACGGCCTGCACCCCGACCGTACAGCTGGCGATGCCCAATGAGCCGATCAACATCAACCTCAATGTGAAGATCGAGCACGAAATCTATATCAAGGTGGATAAAGCCCTGGACAGTATGTTCAGCGAATCCAGCGGATTGTTCTAAGGAGCCCGAACATGAATATCTATAAGCGCCTTGCCAGCCTGTTACTGCTGCTCAGCCTGAGCGTGCCGGCCGTAGCCCTGAACCTTAACGAAGCCATGTCCGCCCTGAGCGACGCCAAAGCCAGCGGCCAATTGGGCGAAATGCCCAATGGCTATCTCGGCGTAGTGAGTAACGGCGGCCAGGCCGCCGAAATCGCCCAGTTGATCAACCAGGCGCGGCGCGCCGAATACCAGAAGCTGGCAGCGCAGAACGGCATCCAGCTCAGTGATGTGGAGGCGATTGCCGGGCAGAAAGCCATCGACAAGACCCCAGCCGGGCAGTTCATCCAGTTTGAAGGTAAGTGGCAGCGCAAATAACACGACCTGCTGCGCGTCGCAGCCTCGGTGTTAAAAACAAAAAGGAGCGCAATGCGCTCCTTTTTTTGTTTTACAGCCTGAACTCAGCGCTGTTGAATCAATGGCTGCCCCGCTTTCGGTTTGAAGTACAGCGTTTCACCGCGAATGAGGTTGGTCAGGCTAAGGTGATCCTTGGCCACTTCGGCTTCGATCGGCTCGCTCTGCCCAGCAACCTTAAGGGTTACGCGGGTGATTGCGCCGAGCGGTCGGATGTCGCGTACTTCACCGGCCTGGTGGCCTGCTTCGGCTTGGCGCGAGAGGTGAATCTCGTGCGGACGGAACAGCACGTGGGTGTCGTTACCGACGTACAGGCGGTTGGCATCACCGAGGAAGTGATAGACGAAATCGCTGGCCGGCTTCTCGTACACCTCACCCGGCGAGCCGATCTGCTCGACCACGCCCTTGTTCATCACCACGATGCGATCCGCCACCTCCATGGCCTCTTCCTGGTCGTGAGTCACGAACACCGAAGTCAGATGCACTTCTTCGTGCAGACGCGCCAGCCAGCGGCGCAGCTCCTTGCGCACCTTGGCATCCAGGGCGCCGAAGGGTTCGTCGAGCAGCAGCACTTTCGGCTCTACTGCCAGGGCACGGGCCAGGGCGATGCGCTGGCGCTGGCCACCGGAAAGCTGTTCGGGGTAACGATCCGCCAACCAGTCAAGCTGCACCAGATCGAGCAGATCGTGGACCTTCTTCTTAATCGCATTCTCGTTCGGCCGCTCGCCCTTGGGCTTCATGCGCAGGCCAAAGGCAACGTTGTCGAACACGGTCATATGGCGAAACAGCGCGTAGTGCTGGAACACAAAACCGACGTTACGGTCGCGCACATCGTGGTTGGAGACATCTTCGCCGTGGAACTCGATGCTGCCGCTGTCCGGCGTTTCCAAGCCGGCGATGATGCGCAGCAACGTGGTCTTGCCGCAGCCGGACGGGCCAAGCAAAGCGACCAGTTCGCCACTCTGGATATTCAGATTGATATCGTTCAGCGCTTTGAACGCATTGAAATTCTTGCTGACGTTAGAGATTGCAATCGACATGACTTATTCCTCGCCAGCACTGGCTTTCAGGCGGTTGATACGCGACTCGCTCCACTGCTTGAGCAGCAGGATAAACACCGCCAGCAACAGCAGCAGACTGGCGACGCTGAACGCAGCGACGTGGTTGTATTCGTTGTAAAGAATCTCGACATGCAGCGGCAGCGTATTGGTGTAACCCCGGATATGCCCGGAGACCACCGACACCGCGCCAAACTCGCCCATGGCCCGCGCGGTGCAGAGCACCACGCCGTAGATCAGGCCCCATTTGATATTGGGCAGGGTCACGTGCCAAAACATCTGCCAGCCATTGGCGCCTAGCAGGCGCGCGGCCTCCTCTTCCTGGGTGCTCTGCTCCTGCATCAGCGGGATCAGCTCACGGGCGACAAAGGGCACGGTGACAAACACCGTGGCCAGGACGATGCCCGGCAAGGCGAAGATGATCTGGATATCGTGCTCGCGCAGCCACGGGCCGAAAAAGCCCTGGGCCCCGAACAGCAGCACGTAGATCAGACCGGCAATCACTGGCGACACCGAGAATGGCAGGTCGATCAGGGTGACCAGAATACTCTTGCCGCGGAACTCGTACTTGCTCACGCACCAGGCAGCGGCCACGCCGAACACCAGGTTGAGCGGCACCGAAATGCCCACCGCGAGGAGGGTCAGCTTCAGTGCACTGATCGCGTCGGGCTCGAAGATCGCTCCAAAGAAGGTGCCAAAGCCGTGCTTTAACGCCTCACTCAGCACGATAAACAGCGGCAAAACGAGGAACAGCACAAACACCAGCCAGGCGCTGATGATCAGCAGACGACGACCGAGCACATTGCCGCGTCGTGCGGCGTTGGCCGAGGCTGACGCGCTTAGGGTTACAGATGACATGGCGACCTCCTCAGGACTTGGCGATCTGGCGCTGCAGCAGGTTGATCAGCAGCAGCAGAATGAAGGAGACCACCAGCATCAACACGCCGATCGCCGTGGCACCGGTGTAGTCGTACTGGTCGAGTTTGACCATGATCAGCAACGGCAGAATCTCGGTCTTCATCGGCATATTGCCGGCGATAAAAATCACCGAACCGTACTCGCCAACGCCACGGGCAAACGCCAGGGAAAAGCCGGTAAGCCAGGCAGGCAACAATGCCGGCAGCAGCACATGGCGAAACACCTGCAGCGGTTTGGCGCCGAGGCAGGCCGCAGCCTCTTCGACTTCACGCGGGATATCTGCCAGCACCGGCTGGATGGTGCGCACCACAAACGGCAGGGTGACAAAGGTCAGCGCCAGGGTGATGCCGATGGGTGTGTAGGCAATCTTGAAGCCCAGGTCGGTGGCGAACTGGCCAACCAGGCCGCTCGGGGCATACAAGGCGGTCAGGGCGATACCGGCAACGGCGGTGGGCAAGGCAAAAGGCAGGTCGATCATCGCCTCTATCACCTTGCGCCCCGGGAAGGTGTAACGCACCAGAGCCCAGGCCAGCAGCGTGCCGATAATGCCGTTGATCACGGCGGCCGCGAAGGCAGTGGCAAAGCTCAGTTTGAGCGCAGCCAGCACCCGCGGTGCGGAAATAATCGCCCAGAACTCAGCCCAGGTAAGCTGAGCGGCGTGAACGAACATGGCACCCAGAGGAATCAGCACCAACAGGCTGAGGTACACCAGGGTGTAGCCCAGCGTCAGCCCGAAGCCGGGTATGACGGGGGAAGTACGACGAGACATTCTCAGTCCTTATCTGCTTCTGCGTTGGAACGCTCAAATCAGCCCTGCCGCCGGTGTCGCCCTTTCCGGCTGGCCTGCAACAAGGCCGACGCTTACACAACAAAGGGTGGGCAGCGCGTGGCTAACCCACCCCGGTCTATCTGACTTACTGCGCCTGATAGATCTGATCGAATACCCCACCATCATTGAAGAACTTCGGCTGTGCGGTTTTCCAACCGTTGAAGTCCTTGTCGATGGTCACCAGCTTCAGTTCCGGGAACTGCTTGGCGAACTCACCGGCAATGGCCTGGTTACGCGGACGGTAGAA
>C687J35504_10001290_pt1 | contig 17614 bp, 18 predicted proteins | sample RifCSPhighO2_02_FD_35504 | JGI IMG/M metagenome (IMG submission 35504) | reverse complement strand
AGATTTGAAATCTCAAATGAGAGACAAAGTTAAAGGCAAAGGCGAGGAGTTAATTAAAAAATCTGTGGCGGGGACTGCGGCCGGCAGCCTTTTACTGAAGCTTGAAGGCGCGAATAAAGAATACGAACGGCTGAAAGATCTCCATGAAAAGTGTCTGGCAACTCTCAACCTTAAAAGTGTACACAATATTTTTATCTTCCATGGCACTCAAGGATATCCGGAGGAGAATTGGTTCCCTTGGCTTAAAGGAGAATTAGAAAAGAGAGGACAAAAAGTATTCGTGCCGCAGTTTCCGTCGCCTCCCGGCGCTCCTGCCAAAATTAAAGAATGGTTTGAGGTTTTGGGGGAATATGGCGAATATTTTAATGAAGACACTATCGTAGTGGCCCATAGTTTAGGTGGCATGTTTCTTTTACGAATTTTGGAAAAGTCCGAGTACCCCATCCATGCTGGAATTTTTGTTGGGACCCCAATCGGGAAACAACCAATTGCAAATTACGAACGGGACAGCAGTTTTACCCCATTCAATTTTGATTGGAATAAAATAAAAAATAACGCCAAACATTTTGTTGTCTTTCATTCCGACAATGACCCGCACGTGGGGCTCGATAACGGCAAAGAACTTGCCAAAAATTTGGGCGTAGAACTCTCCTTCATCCCCAAAGCCGGCCACTTCAATACCAAATCCGGCTACACCAAGTTCGAAAAATTACTCGAAAAACTGGAATCGATATTGTAGTGGTATGTAACATATTACGTAATATGTGGCTCGAGAGAAAATTGGTTTTCTTCTAAATATGCTATATTGGAAGCATGGAGTACAACAAATTAGCCACCAAAGAAATTGTAGAACGCGTTGCGCAAGCTCTCAAGGAGAGGAATGTGGAGGCCATTATGATAGAGAGCGGTAAAGACGCTCTGGCTAAAATAAAAGAGCTTGTTCCTAAAGGAGTATCGGTGATGAATGGATCTTCTACCACGCTAGAGCAGATCGGTTTCGTGGAGTATTTGAAGACAGGAGAACACGGCTGGAACAATTTACATGCATCAATTCTTACTGAAAAAGATCCGGCCCAACAATCAATACTGCGCAAACAAGCAGTATTGTCAGATTATTATTTGGGGAGCGTGCATGCGCTTGCCGAGACGGGTCAATTTGTGGTTGCTTCCAATAGCGGCAGCCAGTTGCCGCACATAGTTTTCACTTCCCCGAATATTATTTTTGTAGTCAGCACTAAAAAAATTGTGCCTTCTCTGGCCGATACTTACAGGCGTTTAGAAGAGCACGTTATCCCGCTTGAAGAGAAGCATGTGCAAGAAAAGTATGGTGTTGGCACCTATCCAAGCAAAATTGTCACATTTAATGCAGAGAAACAATCAAAAAGGAAAATAAAAATTATATTAGTCAACGAGGATTTAGGATTTTAAAAAATCTTTGAAATAAAAACGACCTCCTCACCCAAATTCAATTTTTGTCTAGACATGTATGTTGTTTTGTTGTATTTTACACCTGTGGCGCAAAGTAAGAAAATAAAGGCCTCTGCGTCTTAACATATGAAACTAGATATCACCCATGCATTCGAGAAAATATATGGAGAGGAAGCAGATATCATATTTCGGTTCTGCTTGGTTCGCGTGTCAAATAGGGAGCAGGCGCTCGATATAACCCAGGAGACCTTCCTGCGCCTTTGGCAAACCTTGCTTCAGGAGAAGGAGATACTCAATACCAAGGCGTTTCTCTTTACGGTTGCTCATCGGCTCATCATTGACTGGTATCGTAAAAAAAAGAGTGTTTCCTTGGATAATCTCATGCAGAACCAAACCAATACACAGTTCGATATTATCAACACCATGAATATAGACAGCGCCGAACTGAAAGCCGAGGGACGATATCTCGTAGAGAAGATACAAGAACTACGTTCTACCTTTCAGCAACCAGTGTATCTGCGTTTCGTCGAAGGGCTTTCTCCGCCGGAGATTGGGGAGATCTTGGGAATATCCGCCAACGCGGCATCGGTCCGGGTCAATCGGGGATTGCTTGAACTGAGAAAAAAAACAGGGTATGACAATACCGAAGATAATAAAAATTGATATGGAAGAGAATATGAAAAATGAAAAATTAAATAATGGAGCGAAAGAAATCAGGGCAGTAGCCATGACCCGGGCAGAGAAAGAGCGGATGCTCCAAAACATTTTGAATTCTCCTGTTCCTTCACCCTTCGCTCCGATTGCGAGCCCTTTCGCTCTTGTTTCCTTCATGGCAAAGATACAGCGAAGCCGCTTCTTTTCCTATTCAATTGTCGCTTGTCTTTTTCTTTTCGTCAGTGCCGGGGGAATTGTTTCTGCCTCTCACAGCAGCTTGCCGGGAAGCGTTTTTTATCCCATAAAGGTGCAAGTGCTCGAGCCCCTTGCTTCCATCTTCACTTTCTCCCTGGAAGAGAGAGCCAAATATGAAAGCAAACTTGCCGTTACGCGCATGCTAGAAGCAGAAATTTTGGCTAACCGAGAAGAGCTTGATACTCCTAAACAAAATATAATCTCGGGTCTTCTAGAGAATCACACTTCCATTCTGGGGAAATTTATCAGTCAAATTCAGGAAACAAATTTGGCTACCCATAAGGACAATGATATTGTCATTGATTTTCAAGCCGGGATGAATGCCCATGCGGAGATATTAGATATTTTAAACAAGGATAACAATGCGCCGGAGCTTCCCCGAAGTAGTAAAATTTCTGATACAGCACGTGCCAGTGCAGTTAAAATCAGAAGTTCTTTAATGAATGTCAAGAACCGGCCAGCGTGCAGTTACGCGGATCACAAAAATAAAGACGAGTCCCTTATTACTGATGCGGTTAAAGGAATAAATTCTGCCGCCAATGATTCATCTCCAACGAATCAAGAAATTATCGATGCAACAAATCAAAAAATCGATAAAGCAAGACAACTCATCCAAGAAGCAGCGGAGGACGAAGAGAGAGGAGACAATGACAGTGCTCACTCAAAACTTCTTGATTCCGAAAGCTCTGCAAAAGAGGCCGGAATTCTCCTTAAAACAGGGCTGAAACTGAGGTGTTCAGTTAACCTTCCGAGGTGACACTTTTAATTGATAATCTCGCCACTTTTCAATTGGTATCATGCCATTTAGATATTTTCCTAAATGTATTCTATCATAATTGTACCAATGTAAATATTCTTCAAGTGTCTTCCACGTTCGTGTTGGATTCAAGTAATATTCCTGATTAATCACTCCATGAGCGCGTTCAACAGCTCCATCCCATTGTGGGGAAGATTTAGGTATGAAGTAATGAGCAATACCAACTTCTCCAAGATGTTTGTGAAAACCTCCTCTGTTTTCAGAACCATTGTCAGTTTGAATTCCAAGAATTTTGAATGGAAAGAATTTCTCTGCTTCCAGAAATGCATTGATGGTGTCTTCAGCTGTCATGGTGCTTGTAGTAACAGCGAACTGCATTCCAGTCCAGATATCAATGAATGTGCGTTGGTATTTGCGCGTATTGTCTTCCCAGACATGTTTAGCATCCATTTGTACCACATCTCCCGGGCCTTTTGACACCAAAGGCTCTTTCAGTGGCGTATACCACGGTAACTTTTTCTGCGGTCTTCGAATCAATCCTTTCTTTTTGTAGAATTTGTATATTGCAGTCGTGGAAATATCAATATTGAACTTTCTTCTCACAAACAATTTCATTTTTCTTGGGCCATAGTTAATTAATTTCTTTTGTTCCGAAATGAAGATTTTTACTTCTCCCTTAATCTTCGTTTCCGGATGCTCTTTCTTTGAAATATATGCTCGACTCCCAAGATCTTCTCGTCTCCACTTGTAGTAGGTTTTTCTTGAAATCATATACATTTTACATACTCCATCTACGCTCTTGCCTGCTTTGTCGACCAGGAAGTACCATTTCGCTCTCACTTTGACTGGATATGCTGGTTCTTGATTCTTGTTTGCCATATGTTTTTCTCTTGCTAATTAAGGGTGATTAAAGATGGTTAACCTTTGTCACCCCAATTTAGCATTTTTGTCACCCCATATGGTTAACTCAACAGAGGTAGCCAGCATCCTCCATTTTATGTTATAATGTCAATATGGATGACCGAGAACAAAAATTCAAACCGGAAGAGCATTATATTTGCCTAGGAGGTTGCCGGGGAGTTTCAAAAAAGCCGGGTGTATGCCAGACGCCTGATTGTGTAGATCATGGTCACGAAATGGTGAGATGCAGCTGCACTGATGGAAGGCATAATAACTTCGAACCGTTAGAATTAAAATTATAAAAAATAAATTTCGTTCACAATCAAAGATTGCTTCTGTCCACAGACCAGTTCTGTTTTTTTGTGTATTCGTGTTTCTATTTCTGCTCTTGTTTTTTTCTTTTCCAGAATTTTTCAGCAGTGCTTTTTCATACAAAAAAGGCGATCCCATTGTCGCGGCCCCGCAGAAAATAGTTGTTCCCACTACCCCCCCGCTGGATACTGTGGCCTATGACAAAAAATTGGAGCAAATTGCCAATAATCCTCCACCACCACTTCCGCAAACTAAAGTGGTAAAAGACCCGCAAACTGGCATAGAGAAAACTATTACCATTGAGCCCAAGCCAGTCACATATCTCTGGCCCGTGAAAGCTTCCTACCCGCGGGCTGGGGCCATTCTCCCTTTCAAGCGCATCGTGGCGTACTATGGGAATTTATATTCTAAAAAAATGGGAGCTTTGGGGGAATATCCGGAGGAGGAAATGCTCGCTCGGCTCGGGGCAGAAGTAAAAAAATGGGAGACAGCGGATCCATCCACCCCTGTAGCGCCGGCACTGCATTACGTTGCGGTAGTGGCGCAGGGAAGCTCCGGTACAGATGGCAAATATCGGGCTCGCATGCCGGACTCGGAAATCGAGAAAGTTTTGACAATAGCGGAGAAAATTGACGCGCTTGTGTTTCTAGATATTCAAGTGGGTTTCAGCACTATCCAAACCGAACTGCCCCGCCTGGAGAAATATCTCAAGCTCCCGAACGTGCATGTAGGCATGGATCCGGAATTTTCCATGAAAAGCGGAATTCGTCCCGGTAAAGTGGTGGGCACATACGATGCGGCGGATATAAATTTCGCTGCGGATTTTTTAGCCCGGATAGTGAAGGAAAATAATCTGACCCCGAAGATTCTGGTAGTGCATCGTTACACACAAAAGATGGTGACCAACTATAAAACGATCAAACCTAGCTCCGAAGTGCAAATAGTCATGCACATGGACGGCTGGGGCGGAAAAGCGAAAAAGATCGGCACTTATACGAATTTTATTTATCCCGAGCCCGTGCAGTTTACCGGCTTTAAGTTGTTTTATAAAAATGATGTTCTCGCTCCCGGCACAACTCTCATGACGCCTGAGGATTTACTCAAACTTCGGCCGATACCTATCTATATTCAATATCAATAAAAGGTATGCTATAATCAGGCCAGTTATCAGTTTAATCAAAATACTATGAAAAACACAATAATTATAATAGTTGTTTTGGTTTTGATTGTTCTGGGTGCCTTTTTTCTTGTAAACAAAGGTAAAGTGGAAGCGCCGGTGGCAGGAGAGACCACCGAAGACAGTGGCGCGGTGAGCAATACGATGCCGGTTCCCGGAATGGGCGGAGTCGAGGAGATGGTCGTTGAACAAGTTGGTGCAGAAAAAGAGTTTACTGTTACTGGCCAGAATTTTTCTTTCAGTCCAGCTACTCTAAAAGTGAACAAGGGCGACAGAGTAAAAATTATCTTTAAAAATACCCAAGGGTTTCACAATTTTGTGATTGACAGATACGGTCTTGCTACTCCACAAAAGCAATCTCCCGATACCGAGGTGCTTGAGTTTACTGCGGATAAAGTCGGCAGCTTCGAATATTACTGCGCTGTCGGTACTCACCGTCAACAGGGAATGAGAGGCACACTATTGGTTGAATAAATTTTATGAACAATAATATTAAAATTTTCTCCCTAGTTATTGTGCTTTTGATTGTCGGGACAGCAGCTACGGCGCTACTTCGCGGTACGGGTGCACCCCAAGGACCCGGGCAATACGACGAATTCGCTCTCTGTCTCAAGGATAAAGGTGCAGTATTTTACGGAGCGTTCTGGTGTCCCAACTGCAATAATCAAAAGAAAAAATTCGGATCCTCTGCTAAGTTACTACCTTATGTCGAGTGTTCTCTACCTTCAGGAAAGGGTCAAGTACAGCAGTGTCTAGACAAAAAAATCGAGAGTTATCCTACTTGGGAATTTACGGACGGATCACGCTTGATCGGAGATACTCCGCTTACACAGCTTGCCGAAAAAACTGCATGTTCACTACCCACTATTTAAATTTGTTTCTGGGCGCCGGCGCGATACTTCTGCAGATCTTCTCTGTTGTTGCTCTGTTTCTCCTTTTTCTGCGACCGAAGAAAAACAAATATCTGGATTTTATCGACAAGCATTACCTGAATTTAGGATTTGTCATTTCTTTTCTGGCTTCTCTTTTTTCTCTGGTTTATTCGGAAGTGATAAATTTCGTGCCGTGCTACCTGTGCTGGTTCCAGAGGATATTTATGTTTCCGCTCCCGTTCATTTTCGGCGTAGCCATCTGGGTTAAAGATCGAAAAATCGTGAAATATACTCTGCCGCTTGTCTTTGTCGGCCTAGTTTTGGCTGCTTATCAAAGCTTTGTTTATTATTTTGGCGATGCCGGCAATGTTCCTTGTGACGCTTCTGGCGTTTCTTGCTATCAGCGATTAGTCAGTGAATTTGGCGGTTACATTTCCGTGCCGACATTATCTCTCTCCGCATTTGTTGCTCTTCTCACTATTCTTCTGGTCGCGCATTTCTATAAAAAAGAGGATTAAAAATAAAACGGCGCCGGGTACTCACGAAGAGTCCCGGCGACCGGTGTCTGCGAGCAGCGGCAACTGGCCGCTGATGATTGCCTTCCGCACTGTTCGTACGGAAGTGAAAGAGCGACGAACCGGCTTGCCCTTGCGAGCAAGCGACTTTGTGACCGCCTCGCGTAGGCGATCAGCAAAACGGGATTGTCGTGTCCCGCATTCCGGGCATCGTTCCCGATCGAGCGGCATGTCCAAGCCGCATTTCTGGCATGGCTTCATGGGCTCCTCCTGTCGATACATTACACCGCTTTTCACTTTTGTCCACCATTTGTGCTAAAATATGGATATGATTAAATATGCTATTATTATTTTGGTTTTTGCATTAGGGATTTGGTTTTTTATGAAAAGTGGCGATAATACTAACAAACAAGTACAAAATATGACCGCAATATTACATACCAATAAAGGAGACATAACTATAGAATTTTTTGATAAAGATGCACCGAATACGGTGGCAAATTTTAAGAAGCTCACGGGGGAAGGATTTTACAATGGCGTAAAATTCCATCGAGTGATCAAGGGTTTTATGATTCAGAGCGGGGACCCGTTAACTAAAGATGATTCTAAAATGGCACAGTGGGGCACCGGCGGACCCGGCTACAAGTTTGCCGATGAAATAGGTTCAAACAATAAAAATAATATTGGCACAATTGCCATGGCCAATTCCGGCCCCAACACCAACGGCTCGCAATTTTTTATAAACGTGGCGAATAATAATTTTCTGGACGGCAAGCACACAGTTTTTGGCAAAGTAATGGTCGGCTTGGATGTTGTAAAAGCAATCGAATTGACGCCGACTGACCAAAAAGATCGTCCCTTAGAACCAGTAGTTATCAACAGCATTGACTTGAATTAATATAGTATAATTCGTTGTAGTTATCATTAATAATAAATTTTATGGAACAAATTCACAATAAACTAATGGAGAGTTCAAAGGGGTATGCGAGTTGGCACGAACATCCTCATCACAAGAAAGTTCATTGGGGGGTTATCATTCTTATTTTGGCAATATTCGTCCTAATCTTTTTTAAAGGAGTGGCTAATTGGCGCAATGCAGTTACCAATCTGGTAGTAATAGAAATTGCTCCGCCTTCAGCCATTCTGACCCTCGACCCTAAAGAAAAAGCAGTCGGGGTGGGTGACTCGTTTACCGTAGACGTTATCCTCGATACGGACGGCAAACAAGTTGACGGTGTGGATTTGTATTCTCTGCATTATGACCCGACAATTTTAAACGTAGTTGACGGTGTGTCCGCGAAACCGGGCATTCAAGTCATACCGGGCACCATTATGGATTTTAACGCAGTGAACAGCGTCGATCAGGCGACTGGCACTATCAAGTTCAGTCAGGCGGCGACAGGGGGGACAAGTTTTAGCGGCAAAGGAGTTCTCGCTTCAATACATTTCAAGGCCGTCGGTAAGGGTAGCACCTATCTCAAATTCGATTTTAGTTTTGGCAGTACCAAGGATACCAACGTAGCTCATGCTGGCAAAGATCAACTGGCACGCGTGGTGGATGCACTTTATACCGTAAAATAAAAAACCATGCGAAAAAATTTTTCTCCTAAATTCGGATTATTTGTTTTACTGACGTTATTTTTTGGTTTCGCGAGTCCCGCGCTGGCCGCCACTCTCTCGCTTTCTCCAGCTTCTGGGAGTTTTACCGTCGGGGAAAATTTCACCGTCAATGTTCTGTTAAATACTGCGGGAGTCAACATTGAAGCTGTTGATATTTATTCTCTGCGCTATAATCCGACAATTCTGCAGGTTCAGGATGGAGTGACTTCCACGACCGGAGTTCAAATAAGTCCGGGTACACTTTTGCCAACTACGGCGCTTAACTCGGTAAATGCTACCGCCGGTACAATACAATTTTCTCAATTAAATTTGGAAGGCGGTTATTACAACGGCACCGGCACTCTGGCCTCCATTACCTTCAAGGCCCTTGCGGCGGGCACTTCGGCTGTAACCATTGACTTTTCTCCAGGCAGTACTTCTGATAGCAACACTTCTGATACCACAAGTACTGATCGACTTACCGGTGTCACCAACGGTACTTATACCGTGTCAGGCATTCCAGCTCCATCCACCAGATTCTCCATTGGCGATACTGTAGAGGCGACTACTACTATAAACGTCCGAGCGACTCCTTCCGTCTCCGGAACGCTTCTTGGGGCGCAAACGCAAGGCGCTCAGGGAACGGTTGTCGGCGGGCCGACCTACGCCAACGGCTATCATTGGTGGCAGATTAATTACAACACCGGCGTGGACGGCTGGTCAGCCGAGGACTTTCTGGTAGAGTATACGGCGCCTGCACCCTCACCAACTCCTACACCCAGTCCATCTCCATCTCCATCTCCATCTCCATCTCCCACTCCCACTCCCACTCCCACTCCCACACCAACACCAGAGCCCACCCCGACTCCAACTCCGACCCCCGCACCTTCAGGTGGTGGCGGTGGCGGGGGTGGAGGAGGGGGTAGTTCTTCTCGCCCATCTACTACGCCTACAACCACAACCAATCCCGTTGGTTGCTTGGCAGGATACTTATTTAGTCCGCTTACCGGAGCGAGTTGCGTTACTTCGACAGTCGTGCAGGGCTGTGTGACGGGATACTTATTTAGTCCGCTTACCGGAGCACGCTGTCCTACTACCACGGTATCGGGGTCTGCTGGAGCTGGGACATCAACTGCAACTGGAACTGTAACAATTTATTTCACCAAACCCACCAACACGGCTGATAGGGCTACCGTGCGCAATCTGCAAACTGTCCTCAATCGCGCTTTAGGTCTTACTCTCAAGGTTGACGGTATTTATGGGCCGGCCTCGTTGGCCGCGGTAAAGGCCTTTCAAGCCAGGAACGGCCTGGTCGCCGACGGCAAAATTGGCGACCTAACTCGGGCGAAACTTAATCTAGTTTATCCGTAATAATTTTGGTATAATTTCTAAATGAAGCAAGACAAGACCCAAATCTTGATTGTAGATTTAGGTTCTCAATACACTCAAATCATAAGGCGAAGCCTGCGCTACCTGGGATTTCATTCCGTAATTATTCCGCCCGGAGAGGCCTTGGCCTGGGCGAGGGAGAGCAAGCCCAAAGGTATTATCCTCTCTGGCGGGACGATAAATATTTCCGACAAAGCCACCGCCTCCGGCGGGGCCCCGCAGGATGCGGTGGATGCTCCTGAAATCCCAAAAGAAATTCTTAATCTCAACACTCCTATTTTAGGCATATGCCTCGGTATGCAGTGGATGGCCTATATTCATGATAAGGACGCCATCCAGGCAGTCAAGGAAGGGAAGTCCTACGGGCCAGTGGAAGTAAGCTTGAGCAAAAGTAAACTTTTTGAAAAGTTATCCGGCTCACTTTCCGCGTGGTCTTCACATGGCGACTCGGTGAAGCGAGTGCCGAAAGGGTTTAACATCATCGCCACTTCTAAAGATGGCAAGGTCATCGAGGCGATGGAATACGGAGAGAAAAATTATTTTGCCGTGCAATTTCATCCGGAGGTTGAACAGACAGAAGATGAAAATATTATTTTGAATAATTTTGCGCGAAATATCTGCGGCGCAAGTGTTGATTATTCTCATAAAGATGCAATTGAAGAAATCAAGCAGAGCACGGAAAGAGAACTAGGAGAAGACCGGGCAATTATCGGGGTATCCGGAGGTGTGGATTCCACCACCCTAGCCGCGATACTCTCGCCGGCCCTTGGGGAGAAACTCAAAGCATTTTTAATAGATACCGGGGGACTCCGCAAAAATGAGGTAGAGAAAATAAAAGAACTCACGAAAAAAGCGGGTATTAATTTAGAAGTAATAACCAAGTACAAAAATAAATTCGTAGAACGAGTTGGCACTACGATAGATGCCGAGGAAAAACGCGCAAGATTCAGAGAAGTTTATGGCGAAGTTTTTAAAGACGTGGCCAAGACCTATGGTGCCACCCACATGATCCAAGGCACACTGGCCACGGACTTGATTGAGTCCGGCAGTGCTGGCAAGTCCGCTCTTATCAAAACCCATCACAATGTGGATCTTAATTTAGGCCTGAAGGAAATAATGCCGCTAAAAGATTATTTCAAGTTTGAGGTGCGTGCGTTTGCTCATGAAATGGGCCTCGACGAATTGGTCTCTGGGCGCCAGCCCTTTCCGGGTCCGGGGCTGTATTTGCGGGTGGTTGGAACTCCCGTCACGGAGGAACTCTTAGATATTGTGCGGGAAGCAGATCACGAAGTCGCAGAAATTCTCAAGAAGCATGGCTTATACGACAAAATTTCGCAGACCATCGTAGCTCTCCTAGGGGTAAATTCGGTGGGCGTGAAAGGGGACGGCCGGGTCTATGGCCACTCCATTGCCGTGCGCACCGTCGCCACAACCGACTTCATGACCATCAAGGGCTTTTATCTGCCTAAAGAGGTGATGGCGGAGATAACCAGCGTCTTAATTCAGCACCCCAAAATCGTGCGCGTTTTCTACGATTTCACTCCGAAACCGCCAGCGACGACGGAATTTGAATAATTGTATATTAAACTACGTAGTTATCGTATACGTTGTGTTAAAATAAATGCATGACAAAGAAAGCAATATTAGCTGGGGGATGTTTCTGGGGACTGGAAGATTTAATCAGGAAACAACCGGGAATTATAAATACTGTCGTGGGCTATACGGGTGGAGAGAATGATGATCCAACATATAAAGATCATCCCGGTCATGCGGAAGCAGTGGAGATAGAATATGACGACACAAAAACTAGCTATAAAAAATTACTCAATTTTTTCTTTCAAATTCATAATCCTACTACCGTAAACAGACAGGGGAATGATATAGGAACTTCCTACCGCTCTGCAATTTTCTACGGTAATGACGATGAGAAAAAACTAGGGGAAGAATTTATAAAAATAGTAAATGACTCCAAGCGCTGGAAAGATCCAGTGGTCACGACCCTTGAACCTTTAACCAAATTCTGGCCCGCCGAGGACTACCACCAGGATTACCTAGTCAAAAACCCCGGCGGTTATACGTGTCATGCCATTTACTTCGATAATTACTTAAAATAGAGCAGAGAACAGGCCTCGACCTTTTTCATGCAATTAATCTTACTATACTAACGGCCGTGAATATGGTAAGATATTTAAATGAAAGGACGAATATTACTGAAAGCGCTGGAGCTTCTCAAAGATTGCGCGCTCAGTCAGGCCGATTTCTTTGAGGCGGTTTTGGCAAGTGGCTACGGGGCAAGTATGGGAAGAGTTGATTATAACTATTCGAAAATACGACAGAGGCGAGAAAATCAGATGTGGCGGAACCAAGAACGAGACGCAAGAAGAAAAAGATTGCAGAACTTTTTATATCAAATGAAACACGATGGGCTGATTGGCCTGGTCAAAAAGGATAAGGAAATCAGTATCTCTGTTTCTAAAAAGGGAAGGCAAAAAATCAAGGAACTACAGAATAAATTACCCGACCGTCACTATCCCAAGACGATGACTGACCGAACGATAATTATCAGTTTCGATATACCTGAAAAATCTCGTGGCAAGAGGGACTGGTTTCGAGAAGTTGTTAAAAACCTCGGATTCAAGATGATTCACCAGAGTGTTTGGATAGGGCAGAGAAAAATCCCGAAAGGATTAATAGACGACCTGGAGGATTTAAAGATAATAGAATATATCGAAATTTTTGAAGTAACTAAAAGTGGAACTCTTCGGAAATTATAATCTTACTATACTCACGGCCGTGAGTTGGGTAAGAAAAAATTAACCTTTAATATTGCACCAGGAGGTTAAATCTACCATAACACTTGCAATATTTATAATGTATGATATAATATACGAGGGAAAGTTATCAGGGGGTTTATGGGATTTTGGAACCGTAAAAATCTCGCAGGGCTGGTTTCCATGATATTGGTCCTGTGGTGGCTCGTGGCAGTGAGCGGAGAAAATCGTGCCTCTCTCACTCGCCAAACCGCTTTGGCTGACCTATATCTGGGCACAGTTGCTTTAATTGCGGGGCTTCTGTTTGCGTACTACGCATCAGGAGTAGATCGCAAAAAGTACTGGGCAACACAGATATTGGTTGTGGCCCTAATTTTAATGGGGCTCGTATCTCTAGTACTGGGAGTACTAGGAATGTACACCTTTAAATAATCGAGAAGCCAACTCGTAAAACGGCCGTAGACCTCGCGTCAGCAGGCATTACACCCGGGTCGGTCGAGCACACATGCTCTCCCGACCCGTCGCTATTTTTATACTAATTTGATAAAATCAGTAGTATATATAATATATATTTCCCTTAAAGTTAATCTAATACATGGAAAAACCACCACAATTTATAAAGGAGTTTTCTAAAGAACAATCTTCAACGGAAAGGCAGGAAGCGTCGCGTGCAATTAAAGTTAAACGCGCAGAACATTTTGCAGAAAAAAGTGCTCGAACAGAAAGGCAGTTAAAAATGGCTGAGCAGCTCCGAGCCATCAATCGTCTCACGGAGGAAATTGCAGAACTTTCAGCAGGAAGACTTGCTAAAATTAAAAATTATTTACAACTAAGAAAACTTCGAGCTGATCTAGCATTAGGACAAAAAACGTATGATGAATTGAAACAAGAGCTTGGTGCAACAAACACAGAGCGAGAATCGGTCGTAGGCGCGGATGTAGAAGATGCATCACCTCACCTAGAAGAAGCTAGGGGTATGATAAAAAATTTTTATAACAAGCAAAAAGAAAAATGGATGAAAAGTGAATATACACAGGATGATATTACAGAAAATTTTTCAGAAGAACACTTGGCATCACTATCGCTTGAAGATTATACACTTTTACTCAAAAGATTTCCTCGCGAAATGATAGCTCATGTTACCAGGCAAGGAATACGCGACCACATAGGGCTTTTTTATCATACTGCTGGGGCAGGCGCATACGCAAATGGTTTTATGAAAATGGCTGAAGACGGCCGATTGCGCTCACCTCTAGGAGTTTACCTTGTTGAAGAAGAAAAAGAAAAAGCCATTGCAAAATTTCTTCAACTAGACCGTTACAAAACTCAAAAAGAGGCCTTAGCACATCTCGATTCACTTGTCGGCGGGGAACAAGGAGGTTCAGGCAGTTATGTCGACAGGATGGCTGTTCACTTTGCCACGGAAGAAGTGGCTGATGTTTACTACGGATCGGAAACTGGCAATGAAATTTTTGTTATATACCCTTCCGCATATATTGCTTCACAGTATTATTTTAATGGTAAGTTGAATGAAGGCGGTGGTGGATATTGGAACGACCAGTGGGTTTGGGCCAACGAAGAAAGAGGAATGGATTTGAACGCAGGGATTGTTTTTATTCCCGAAGAAGCTAGGGTGGATAGAAAAACTGGTTCCCGCTATGAAATAGACAAAGATGGAAATCCCGTAAAAAATTCTAAATCAGCGGAAGCTATCAAGAAAGTGGTAGAAGCCCCCGACTTTCTGGGCTTTGCAGAGCAGATTATGGAAATATTAAGAAGAACAGATGATAAAAAACGACAATTACTGGAGTCATTTCGTGACAAACTAGAACAAGAATTTGGCATAACAGATATGCGTCTTCAAATGGCTATTTTGAGTTATAATTGTTTGCTGGATTTAACTATCAGAGTAAAAAGTAGAGCAAATGGCGAAACAGATCCAAGACATTCAATTGACTCAGGAATTGGTGATGTCTTAAGTCAAGCCGGAATTTTTTATAACGAAGCGAGCGATCCAATAAATTCTAAAGATTTTTGGGAGGCATATTTTACGAAAAATCCGAATAAGCGGCCTTCCAAAATAGTATATTATAGGGGCACTGATCCATCTCAAGCATTTTGGCAATGGCGTCGCGAGCAAGGTATTGATAAAAAAGCAAAAGATAAAGATATCGGATTTTCTGATAGACATGTGGATCGAGATGCGCCCGAAGCTACCGCTGGGCTTGAAAGATTTAGAACTTTGGCTACAAAAGTAATTGAAGACCGTTTTTCCGAAAGAGAAACTATGGCAGCGTAGTTGTTGTTCATCATAATCCTTTCTTCGTACTTACTTAGTACTTCGAGTACCAAGTAGATTTACTTTGATAGTTATTTATAAGAAATTGGTGTATAATTCTTTATTATGATTTACATATTTTTATTGGGGCGGGTTTTACTCGGAGGATATTTTATAATGAATGGTTATAACCATATTAAGAACTTAACTATGCTAACCGGATACGCGCAATCAAAAGGCGTGCCGATGCCCAAGCTGGCAGTGTTCTTTACCGGCCTTCTTCTTCTCTTGGGAGGCGCTGGAGTGCTTTTGGGCGTGTATGTGGAGTGTGCTGTGCTCTTCCTCTCAATATTTCTAGTAGGAGTAACTTTCCAAATGCATCAATATTGGAAGGTCTCTGACCCTATGCAGAGGATGGGAGAGCGAGTCAATTTCTACAAAAATCTGGGACTATTGGGCGGAGTACTCATGCTCCTGGCTATCCCTACTCCCTGGGCGATGTCATTGTTCTAATTTAGAGATTTTATTCCTCTTCCTTAGGTTTATCCTCTTTCTTCTTGTGCCCATGCGCGTCCACTTCGTAGGAAGTGTTTTGCTGCTCAAAGAAGTTTACAAGCTCGAAGACGTCGGTGGCGGTGGACATCCATTTGGCTGGATTAGTGACGCCGAAGTGGGGCTCGAGGCCAAGCTCCTCCAAGCGACGGTCGGCGACGTATTGAACGTATTGGTTCACATAGTCCGCATTGAGGCCCAGTATGCCTTTCGGAAACATGTCTTTGTTGTAATTTACTTCTAGGTTCACTCCTTCAATAATAATATCTCTGATTTCTTTGGCGAAGTCGTCGGTGAGCAGTGCAGCATTTTCTTCAAGCACAGTGTGGATGAGCTGAATGCCGAATTTGAGGTGAAGCGATTCGTCGCGCAGGACCCAGTTAATCATACTGCCTAAATTACGAAGTTGGTTGCGCTGGCGAAAGGAAAGTGCCACCATAAAACCGGAATAAAACCAAGTGCCTTCCATCACAATATTCGTCGCCACCAGATTGCGCAGAAAATCTTTTTTGCCTTCCGGAGTTTCAATATTTAATGTATCCTCCGTCATTCTGATTAGATATTTATTAATGAAGTCCTCTTTTTTCTTCATGGATTCCATCTCTAGGTGTTGTTCGTATACTTTGGTTCGGTCTAGTGGGAATGTCTCCAGGACGTATTCAAAAGATACGCAATGATTCGCTTCTTCAAACATCTGCTTAGCAAGGTAGAGGTGGCACTCCGGGGATTTTAAATATGGATAGACGCCCAAGGCAAGGGAGCGGTTCACAATAAGCTCTGCCGGGTTGAAAAAAGCCATCAAGAATTCTACCGCATGCCGTTCGTCATCCGTCATTTGCTTCCAGTCAGCCAGGTCCTCGCCGAGCGGGATTTCATGCGGGAACCAGCTGTTACGCACCGCCTGATTGTAAAGATCATAGGCCCACTTATAGTTCATGGGATGCAAATTCATGTCCGTGGGCGATGCTTTTCCTAGAATCATATATTTACTGACAGCCCTCGCACAGGAGCGCGTCTTGTGGATCTTCCGGCAGGTGCACTTTCATTGTGTTTTTAATTATAGACACTGGTTCCTTTATTTCTATTGTTTCGATTGGTTGTTGCTCAACAGGTGTCGCGTATGCCATAGCACTCACTATATTGCTTATCCCAATAGGTTTCATATTGGTAGTATCAATGACAATTGGCGGAACCTGAATTTTGTCTCTTAGCACCGCGAAACCTCTCTTGCCCAAGGCCTCTGCCTTGTTGACCACCGTGGTGGATTGCTCGGCGCTGTGGCGGGGCTTCATGTGGAGGTAGTAGGTGGTCTTGAGCCCTTTATCCCAGGCAGTGGTGTACACATTCATGATCTCATCAATGTCGCGGATATCCAGATACATGTTGCGGGAGATGCCCATGTCCACCCACTTTTGCGCGCGAGCGGCGACTTCTACATAAGCGTAAGGAGAAACGGAAAACGATGTTTTGTAAATTCTTTTAATATGGTCAGGGATTTCCGCAATGCTTTCAATGTCGCCGTGGTTTTCTAAAATCTCTTCACGGGTTTTCTCCCAAAGGTTTTCGCGTTTCAAGGCCTCCATCATATTCGGATTTACCTCCAAATATTTGCCGGAGATTTTATTGCGAGAGAACATCTGGGTAAAACGCGGATCAATACCCGGAGAAGTTCCCGCCACGAGGCCGATATTTGCATTCGGAGCGATGGCTAAAAGTGTTGCGTTTCGGATTCCCTTTTTCACTTTCGTGCGCAAAGTATCCCAATCCAATAAAGGAAGCAACCGGGCTGATTCTTTTTTGACCGTCAGTTTGCGGCCGCGATTGGTCTCGAGAATTTTCAGGGTATCCACCGGCACTTCGCCCTTGCTCCAGCCGGAGCCCTTGAAATTTTTGTAAGCTCCACGCTCTGCCGCCAAACTAGTGGATTCATCAATGGCCATGTAGGAAATAAACTCGAAAACCTGATCCGCAAAATCAAAGGCCTCGTTGTCTTCGTAAGAATAACCCAATTGTTCGATCGCATCAGCAAAGCCCATGAGTCCGAGCCCAACGGCACGATTCTCCGAGTCCGCCCGCCTGGCTTCCTCAATGGGGAGTTCGTTAATGTCAATCAAATTATCGAGCTGGCGAGTCGCTAAGCGGACCGATTCCTCTA
>C687J35504_10001286_pt1 | contig 17645 bp, 17 predicted proteins | sample RifCSPhighO2_02_FD_35504 | JGI IMG/M metagenome (IMG submission 35504) | reverse complement strand
CACTTCTTTTTTCATGAAGGACCACAACTCCTTCCCCTGTAACCCTAACGGGTTACGTGGGTTAATAAATATTCTTAGAACTTAGATTCAGGACAGAGCCGATATTTTACAAAGAACTAATTTCTTGCTCTGACAATCACAGATCCTTCATCAGCTCTTAAGCCATACCTATTTCCTTTTTTATTATTGGCTTTCCATTTTTGTGAAAGACTTAAATCTTACTATTATAATTACTTAGAATTAATAATCAAAAAGGGGCTTTAATTTCAGGCCCGCAGTATCTACATCCAGAATTTGTAACATCTTTATGTGACGCAGTATGCATTGCAAGAGTGAATCCAGAAACATTTCTTGAAATTCTAGATCCTAAAGTTCCAGCAGGCACAGGAGTATTACTTGAAGTATTATAATTTGAGCTGTAAGCGCTTGTACCAAAAGCTCCTGAGTTTGCATAAGCTGACAATACACTAGTTACGCCTTGCTCTCCAACAGGTGCAACGCTATATGAAAATGTATTGGGGTTTGAATTTATTATAGCTTGTCTATAAGGGCTTTCTATAGTAGGAGATAATAAATTAGAACCAACACTATAAACATTTGACTCACTAACTGGGTTATTGGCTATGCCATAATTATTTTTATCAGTTATTTTTACACTATTCTCAAATTTATTTGTATGCTTTTCATCTTTTTTAATTAGGCTTTCTTTAGACTGTTCATCCAGTATTATAAAATCACATATTTTTTCTGCTTTTGGATTATTCCAATTTACCTTAAAGAAAATAGAATTCGCAATTTTTGCTGAAGCTAAAATTCCTTCTCTTTCCAGAAATTTAAGAGTTTCATGGGTCCAACTAACGCTTATACTAAGAATTCTAGCTATTTGGTTTACATTATAGCCTTCTTTATTAGTTAATAAAAGCCTTATAATCTGTTTTTGTTTTTCTGTCAGCATCTTCCCTAATAATTATTCGGTATAAGCGAATATTTAAACTTTTTCATTTCTTATTAGTAGCAACTAATAGAAAGATTTATATTTCCGTCATAGATTTATGACGCTTTCCCCAAAATCGTCATAACCACTTTCATGCCTTTCTGGAATGATTGCGGTTAGGGCAACCTGTGAATCATAATAACTGGACTCAGATATAAACCTTGTGTCCACCCTGTCAAGTGTGTCAAGTGGACAAGTCTACGGTTTTATCGCATGATTGGTGATCTCGATATTGCAGCTTTGATGCTCCTTACACCAGGCCTCGCATTTTTCTGCCCAGGATTTCTCTGTATACCAAAGCTTGCATTCCTCGCATTGATACTTCTTCCCTTTTTCCAAGACCACAAGAACATAAAAGTTTCTTTCATTAAATATTTTTCTGCCAAGCCTCAGCCGAACGTTAGTATTTTCTCTGATTCTTCAACCATCTTGAGGGGTTCTTCCATCGTTGATACGGGGCATACCATGCTTCCTTCCTTGTCTCTTGATTTGAGGCATGTTCCGCAAGCAAGAATACTGCCGCCAGTACTGAGAAACTTCTTGATTGTGCCTTCAAGGAATGGGAATTTCGCATCTTTCACGTCTTCAACTTCCACGCCTTTCCCAAGAAGGAAAACCTTCACTGCATGATTGCATTTAAGAGCTTCGTTGCCGAACCTGAAGCAGTTCCAGCATGTTTCTGCATCATTGGTGTTGAGCACTATTCCGAGCTTCATAAACTTCACCTGGCGTTGCTCCAATTTCAATAGGGTTTGAGGTTGTTGATACTTATGGAGCTACAAGAAAAGATAGATCTTTAGTTAACTACAGAAGAGAACTACCAGAAATAAGAACAAGTTATAAGGTTAGATTTTTGGCAGCGGGCTTGGCTTTAATCATGTCTGGAATTATAGAACCAATTTATAGATTATCAACTAATTTTTACGACATGTTGGCAAAGATAGAAACTTCAGATGTTGCGACTGTTGTTTTTGATCAAAATACAGAAACTACTAAAGCTGAAACTGACGTGGCGCTAGAGGACGAGGTACTTACAACTAATACAGAATACAGTCCTTCATTTGATTTAAATAAATATAATTTAATTACTAAGAAATACCCTGGTGATAATTTTATTGGTAAAATATTGGAAAAAAGAACAAAATCAAAAGACATAGAACTTTTAATTGGAAAATGACCTTAGAAATAAAATTTGAATAATATAATTATATTAATTATTAATAATGTCATTATCACTAAAAAATTCTTTTATTCTTTTTATTGGTTCTTTTGTAATTCTTAAATTACTGTCTTTTGGAAAACATTTAAAATAACTGTCCCAGATATATCTTTGATCTAAAAATATTATTAGTCCTTTGTCAGTTTCAGACCTTATGCATCTTCCAGCATTTTGCAAACATTTTATTATTGCAGGCATTATATATCCGTAATCCCACCCTTTGTTAAATTTTTTATCATAATATGCAATCAGCTCTTGTGTTTCTAAATCAGGTCTTTCTAAAGGAATTCCAACTACAACTACACATTTCAAAATATTATCTTCTATATCAATTCCTTCACCAAAATTTCCACTAGAAGCTCCTAACAAAACAGCACCGACTTTTTTATATGACTTAAATTTTTCAATCAATTCATTTTTGTCATTTTTGGTCATATTTGGAAACTCTAAGAAAGCAGTTTTTACACATGTACTTTGAAAATAAAAATTAACCTTATCCCTTAATTCATAACTGGGAAAAAATAATGCAGAGTTTCCCGGTACTTCATTAACTATTGAAGCACAGTAATTTGCAATATTCCTAAACATTTCCTGTGATCTTGCTGTAAACTTAGTTGTTGTATCTGGAATTATAATACTAAGCTTATTTTTCTGTGGAAACGGATTTTTAAATTCTGTAGTAATTGCATCAAAACCAAATAAATCTTTATACATCTCCAATGGATCTAGAGTTCCTGACATGCAGATAACTGAATGGCTTAATTCTGCCAACGGTTTAGTAATTAGTGCAGGATCTAAGCAATTATAGTGCAAACTCAAATAATCCTTTCCTTTTTGTGTTTTATTGGTTTTTATTATTCTGTTAAAGCCATCGTCAGGACCCTGCCAATTCAAAAGAAAATTTGCAATATGTGCTGATGCGCTTCTTTTCTTTTCTTCCCTGATTTTATCTGCTATAAAAAATAGATCATTTATTAACTGTGAAATCTCCATGTTTTTTTCAATTTCTATTATTAAGTCATGTTTTTCCAATGTTGCTTCTTTAACATCTTTATTAAGCTTAGAAGCTGCTATTCTTTCAATATAAAATTTTAATAATTTTACAGAATCTCCAATTTCTTTATAGCCCAAAGATTCTGCTTCCTTAACAGCGAAATCTATTGTTATTGAAGATAGTTGTGTGCTTAACAATTCCCTACATCTACTAGGCAGATTATGCGCTTCATCAATTATTATTATGCACTCAGATAGGTCTTTGTTAATTTTTTCAAGCAGATTTTCCCTTATGCTTGGGCTTAATATATGGTGATAATCTGCAATAATTACAGATGACTTCTTAGCAATCAAACATGCAATTTCAAAAGGGCACAAGGTATTGCTCTTAACGTTTTCCCTGAATTCCTCAACATGCAGAATTTTTTTATTTAACTCGTTTAATACAACTTCTGTTTGCACAGAAAGCTTATCTTTATTCTTAATATTTTCATAATAAATACACTGCCTCTTTGAAACCATATCTTTGCAATAGTCATAAAACTCCCCAGTTGTAAGCTCTTTGACTCCATCTTGCGCACACATCCATTTCTTGCCTATTAAGTCCACAACGCCAAATTCAGTATTATATTTTTGCTTTATTAACTTTAAAGTTTCTATCGCTATTTTGTGCTGAGTGTGTTTGGGAGTAATAAAAAATACAGTTAATTTATTTTGCAGAGCATAGCTTAAAGCAACACTTATTGAGGCTGCAGTTTTACCTAAACCAGTTGGAGCATGAGCAATTAAGTTAGTTTTGTTTTCTATAACTTCCTGTATTTTTTCAACTAATTCTTTCTGACTTTCTCTTATTTTATCATGGGGAAATAATATTTCCATGCAATTAACATGTAACTACAATATTTAAGCTTTTATGGATCATTGTACCATTTTTGGAATATTCCATGTAAATTCTGTACCATTGATATTTTTCACAACGTAACCTGCTCTATTGCTTTCTGTATCAAAACTTATTGTATTTCTTTTTTTATCAGAAGTTACAACTCTGCAGTATCCTCCTCTTAGCTGCGCTAAATATCCAGCTAACTGCAGACTATAACCATATCTTTTAATATTCCCATTAAATATATTTTGAATATTTGAAAGTTCCATTGGTTTCGCTGTATCATCAACAACAGTTTTTGTTCCTCTAACTTTAAATGCAAAATGGTCTGCTCTGTTACTGGTGCTTATATTCATATCACCTTCTGCGACCTTAATAAATTCGTATAAACCTACAAAATCAGGGGTATATAATTCACATTCAATTCCTATATCCCCATCAAGCGGTCTTTTATTTAATGCAGGCAATAATAAATATGGTAATTGCTTGCTTGGTATTGTTGATACAAATTTTGGGTCACCATTTGAATTAACATAAGCTAATGTCATGCAAAAATTTCTAAATACTGTCAAATAAATTAAATATGAACTAATTGAATTAATTGTTAGTTGATCTATTTGTGATCTTGCAGATAAAGTTGTGAACTTAGCTTCAAATTCTTTAAAACCGTCAGCAAATGAATCTATAATTAATTTTATAGGTAAAATATCATTTCTCCACACATTTAAAAGAATATTACTATCACCAGTGTTTTCTCCTAATAATTCAGATCCTACTCTTGTAGATAAATCAGATGCTTGAAAGAAATTTTCTCTATAAAGGCCTCTTTTAGTTCCTAGGCCAAATATATCTCTAAAATAAAAAACTATTCTTTCTAGAGATTCTGGTCTAAGGTAAATATCCCAACCAACACTAAATTGGTCTACCAGGTCAAGTGCTCTTTCCCCTAATTCTCTTACTGCTATTTTTTGATTCATTATACTTTTAGTGTTATTATCCTATAATAAGAACTTTTAAAATTTTGTAGCTTTTAGAAATCTATTTAAATTCTATATTATAATAAATATATATTCAAAAAGAGGCTTATGTTTACCAAAAAAATATCAAAAATAGTAAAAAGAGACGGCAGTATAGAAAATTTTGACAGGGGCAAAATTATTTCTGCAATAGCAAAATCTGCAGTTTCTGTTGGAGAAGATCCAAAAATTGGCAATAAGCTAATTAATCAAATAGAAAAAACAGTTTTCAAGAGGTACAAAGGAAGACTTCCTACAGTAGAAAATGTACAAGACATAGTTGAAGATACATTAATCAGGCAAGGCTATATAAAAGCAGCAAAATCCTATATATTATACAGGGAGAAAAGGAAAGAAATCAGAGAGGGGAAAAAAATTTATGGCATAGCCAAAGATGAATTGAAGCTAGGCATAAATGCAATAAAAGTTCTCCAAAGCAGATATCTTCTGAGAAATGAAGATGGTGAAATTATTGAAACACCTTTAGAAATGCTTAGAAGGGTTGCAAAAGCTGTTTCATCAATTGAATCAAAATACGGCAATGATTACTCTAGATGGGAAAAAGAATTCTTTGATATAATGTCTAAACTGGAATTTGTGCCTAATTCTCCATGTCTGATGAATGCAGGAACAAGATTCCAGCAAATGTCTGCATGCTTTGTTTTAGACATTTCTGATTCATTATCAAATATATTTGAAATTTTAAAAATTGCTGCGCTAATTCAAAAAACTGGCGGCGGCACAGGTTTTAATTTTTCAAAAATAAGACCAAGGGGTGAAATTGTAGGAAGCACAAAAGGAATAGCGTCTGGACCTGTTTCATTTATGAGTATATTTGACAAGATGACAGACGTGATTAAGCAAGGCTCAAAAAGAAGAGGGGCAAACATGGGTGTATTAAGAGTAGACCACCCAGATATTCTTGAATTCATAACGTGCAAGAATGATCTAAATGCTTTTACAAATTTTAACATATCTGTGGCAGCTACAGACAAGTTTATGAAAGCAGTTATGAAAAACATAGATTATGAAATAATAGATCCAAGAACAAAACAAGTCATAAAAAAAATAAATGCAAGAAATGTTTTTGATTTAATTGTAACAAATGCATGGACTATAGGAGACCCTGGCTTGGTATTTATTGACAGAATAAACAAACTGCATAATATAAATGAAGAAATTACAGGAGTAAATCCTTGTGGAGAGCAGCCTTTATTGCCTTTTGAATCATGCGTTTTAGGAAGCATTAACTTAACTAAATTTGTAAAGAATAAACAAATTGACTGGGGAAAATTAAGAAAAATAATTCATATAGCAGTAAGATTTTTGGATAACGTTATAGATATTAATGATTATGTTGTTAAGGAAATAGAAGATATTACTAAAGCAAATAGAAGAATTGGACTTGGTGTTATGGGCTGGGCAGACATGCTTGTAATGCTTGGAATTCCATATAACACAAATAAAGCTGTAAAACTAGCTGAAAAATTAATGAAGTTTATAAACACTGAAGCAAGAAATGCATCTGCAGACTTAGGAAAAGAAAAAGGAGACTTTCCAAATTTCAAGAAAAGTAAATTATCGAAAATATGGAATAATGCAAGGAATGTTGCAGTAACAACAATTGCACCAACAGGAACCATAAGTATTATAGCAAATTCATGCTCTAGTGGAATAGAACCACTATTTGCAGTTTCCTATGTTAGAGAAGTTCTAGAAGGAACTAAATTAATAGAAACGAACTTTTTATTTGAAGAAATTTCTAAAAAAAGAAGATTTTATAGTGCTCAATTATTAAACGAAATATCAAAATACGGTTCTGTACAACATCTTAAAGAAGTACCAAAAGATATTAAAAAAATATTTGTTACTGCATTAGACATAGACCCAATCTGGCACATAAAAATGCAGGCTGCGTTCCAGAAATATGTTGAAAATGGAGTATCAAAAACAGTAAATCTTCCAGAAAATTCAACCAAGAATGACGTTAAGAATTCTTATTTGTTGGCTTACAAATTTGGTTGCAAGGGAGTAACTGTATTCAGATACGGAAGCAAAGGCGGCAAACAAGTTCTTTATATAGAAGAAGGCTATGAAAAAAGAATAAAGGTCAGCTCTGAATTTTCAGGCGGCTGTCCTGGTGTTGAATGTGGCAACTAAAAAAACAAAAGTGGAGGAAACAAAATTCTGGACTAGATTCATAGATGAAAATAAGATAAAGAAACTTCTTGTGAGAAATAGAGGGTTAGTATATGTTTTTACTGGTGATGGAGAGGGCAAAACAACTGCTGCACTTGGCCTTGGTTTAAGAGCAATAGGCCATGGTAAAAATGTTGTAGTTGTACAATTTATGAAAGGAAGAAAATATGTTGGCGAATATCAAGCGCAGAAACTATTAAAAAACTATGAAGTTTACCAATTTGGCAAAGAGCAATTTGTTGATCTTAAGCACCCAGATAAAGAAGACTATGAATTAGCTAAACAAGGCTTAGAATTTGCCAAGCAGGTAATCAAAAAAAGACCTGATGTTTTAATATTGGATGAAATTAATATTGTTGTTGACACTGGCTTACTAAAAGTTGATGATGTATTAGGATTAATAAATAGTATTCCCAAGGACATGATGTTAATTCTAACTGGAAGAAATGTCAATAAAAAAATAATAAAAGTGGCTGATGTTGTCAGCTATGTGAAGAACATAAAACATATATTTGATTACGGAGTATTTGCGAGAAAGTCTGAACAATACTAGACACATATCTTTATATAAAATAGATTTTTATCAAAATTATGGATCATATTCAGGAATTCAATAGTTATATCAAAAATATAAAACCAGAAGACAAAATAACTGTGGTTTATCATGGATTTTGCGGAGACGGCGTATGCTCAGCTATTATAACTGTTAAATCATTAGAAAGAACACTAGAAAGAAAAGTTGATATTACTATACATGAACCTAATGTTGGATTTTCCAATACTTTATTTGAGAAACTAAAAACTGAAAAAATAAATAAAGTTATATTTGTTGATTTGGCAATATATAAAAGCATAGATATTATTAAAAAAGCAGAAAAACTATTTGATATATTAGTAATAGATCATCATGAATACACCAATGATTTAAACTCGGCTAAAACAACATTTATTCATTCTAATTTTGTAAATAAAAATATACCAAGCAATTTTTATCCTGCGTCCAAGTTATGTTATGATTTATTTTCAAATTTAACGAATATAGAAGATTTGGACTGGTTGTCATGTTTGGGGCTTATCGCTGATGCTGGTTACAAACAATGGAAAGAATTTCTCGTAAAAACAATGAAAAGATATGGCGTTAAAGAAAAAGAAGATATATTTTTGACTGAATTTGGGAAAGCAACAGCCAATATAACTTCAGGAGAAAGTTTTAGTGAACATGCAGATGATGTTTTTGAAATTATTTACAATGCAAATTCTCATAAACAAATCCTAAACAACAAACTGCTAAATGAATGCAACAAAAAAGTAAGCGATGAACTTAAATATTGGATAGATAACAGAGACAAAGCAGAAAGGCACAAAGACCTTATAATTTATGTAATAAATCCAAAATATAAAATTGGTTCTACTCTGTCAACAATTCTAAGCTTTCAATATTTTAAAAATAGTACGACAATTATAATAGATACATCAACAAAAGTAATTAGTGATGAAGGATATGACTATGTTAAAGTAAGTGCAAGAGACCAAAATATTAATGTTAAAGTCAATAAACTTCTGGAAATGGCAACTAAAAGCCTTAAAGGCGCAAAAGCTGGAGGACACATGCCTGCTGCGGGAGGAATAATAAAAAGAGAAGACATGGAGATTTTCAAGAAAAAGTTAATTAAATTCTATGACGAATTAACTTCAAATAAACATCAGCCATAAATAAGTATTTAAATTATTATCATATTTTATTTTTATGATATTTAGATATGAGGATAATACTATAACTTCAGCCATAAAAAATTTTACAGCAGCCAAGATAAAAAATATGTAGATAAATTAATAAAAAATTTAAACCTTGGTGGAAATAAAATAAACGAAGCTTTTATTTTTCTCCTAAATCAAACCAAAGAATTTTATCCATTACATCTGGAAAATAAGCCTAAGGCTGAACATTCAGTCTGGGTGACTTTATGGGTAAAAAATTTCATAAAGAACAATAAAGTTGATGATGAATTGTATATATGTGCCTCACTATGGCATGATTTAATAGAAGATCATTTAAAGAATGAAAGAAAGAGAATAGATTCTGAAGCCATAGAGATAAAAGCAAAAGAACTAAAATATAAAGTTACATATTTATTTGATCAGCGTTTTATAGACAATGTTTTTAATATAGTAAAGAAATTAACTAAAACTGACGCGCAAGGCTATTTTGACTACGTTCACCAAATATACAGCGGAGGCAAAAATTTAATTGAGGTTGCTTCTTTAATAAAAAATTGTGATATGATAGTTAATTGCCAAACTTCGCATGTCTTTTCATATGTTAAACAAATAAAGCAGTTTCTAAAATACTTTAAAAAATTAAATATAGACAGAATATATCTGGAAGGTAAAAAAATAGACAGCATTGGACTTAAACTAGTTTATTACTCCAATAAAGAACTTTCTAAAGTATTATACAAAAGCATTCTTAATTCATTAAAGAGATATGAAACAGAAAATCAAGTTTCTGATGAGGGCAGGAAAGTATGGAAAGAATTAGCTTTGATATATGACAAAAAGTATAATGGCTATAGCAAAATAACTTCTGCAGTTACGCAAAAAGACATAATTTACAACCCAGTAAAAATATTTGACGGTACAATATCCACATTTAAAGAATTTCTAGATCCTCATAAATCAAAAGATATTAGAAAACAATTAGAAAACAAATTAAAAGATGAGGGTAAGGACTATTTGGCTTTAATAGGTTTATGCAAGTTAGCTGAAAAATTCTATAAAAATCCAAAATTTTTAGTCAAAGAGTTCTAAAAAAATATAAATACTACTGCTTATTTATTTATTTGGGTGAAAATAGGTGGATGAACATATAAGAAATAATATAATAAGAGTTCTAGACAAAGCAACAAAATCAATCAAAGAAGATAATATAAAACAACTTAAGGACTTAAGCAATGAAACAATACATGATGCTACAATATATCAGGATGAATATTCTATAACTGTTGCAGTACTGATTTATTCTTTAAGCAAGATCTATGAGAGAGAAACACACTATGGAAAATTTAAAGGCTGGAAGATATTTTGTTTTGACTGCTTCAGAGGCTTAGAAGTTGCAAAAGAAAAATTGGTTGCTAATGATCTACAAGGCTTTGAAAAAGTCATGAAACAATATACTGCAACACTGGAGAAGATTGATAAAAAATTAAAAGTACATATACAAGATGTTTTTAGAAAAGCAAGAATAAACAAGGCTTCCAGGCTTTATGAACATGGATTGTCAGTAGGAAGAACAGCAGAATTGCTTGGAATAAACAAATTTGAAGTTATGGATTACATAGGCAAAACCTATATTGCTGATGTTAAGGAAAATATAACAATAGATTCAATAGAAAGATTAAAATTTTCTAGGAGTTTATTCAGATGAAAACATTGGTTTTTGATACAAGTAGTGTTATCAGCATAGTAGCCAATGATCTTTTATGGGTTTTAAAACCATTAAAACAAATATTTAGAGGAGAATTCTACATCCCCAACTCTGTTAAATTTGAGCTAATAGACAAGCCATTTACAACAAAGATGTTTAAGCTAGAATCTATAATGATAAATAAATCAATAACAGAAGGAGATTTTTTAGTAAACAATCCATTGAACGTTGATGATCTATTAATACATATAAACAGCATTTATAGTGTAAAAGAAAAAATATTGCATATTGTTGATAGAGGAGAAGTAGAAGCATTAGCTTTAGTTCTTAGAGTACAAGCAGCAGCTTATGTTGTTGATGAAAGAACAATGAGATTGTTAATTGAAAATCCCTACACCTTAAGAAGAATTTTAGAAAGGAAATTGCATATAAAAGTAGACATAAATAAAAAGTTATTAAAAGAATTTAGCGAGATAGTTAAAGGTGTAAAAGTAATAAGAAGCACAGAACTTCTTATAATAGCATATGAGAAAGGATTACTAAACAAGTTTGTAACTGTTGGAAGCACAGAAATTGACTTATTGGATGGCTTGTTATGGGGTTTGAAACTAAGAGGCTGTTCAATATCATCAGATGAAATTAGTGAAATTACAAAATTTGAATCTAAAGACCATTAGAATAATTAGAAATTATTAATGCACTCGTAATCAAAATATATTTATAGTATTGTATTTTATTTAGATTTATGAAAAAAGAGTTTTTTAACGCCATCTGGACTTTTGTCGGAGTTACAGTTGGCGCAGGAATTCTAGGTTTACCATATGTTTTTTCTAAAGCAGGTTTTTACACAGGAATTCTAGTAATGTCTATAACAGCGGTAATAATTTTTGTAATTAGTTTATACTTAGGAGAAGTTGTTCTTAGAACAAAAACAAAGCACCAATTGAGTGGTTTAGCTGAAAAATACTTAGGAGATAAAAGCAAATTAATTATGTTTATAGCAAATACCTTAAGTATTTATGGCGCTTTAGCAGCATACGTAATAGGAAGTAGTCAGGCATTGTCATCAATTTTTGGCGGAAATACTTTAATATATTCTGTGATTTTATTTATAATTCTTGCAGCAACAATCTATTTTGGAATAAATATATTAGAGAGGTTTGAGTCTATATTTACTCCTTTAAAAATAATAGTTTCAATAATTCTAAGCTTATTATTACTAAGGTTTATAAATTTTACAAATATAACTGGATTTAATTTTTATAATATTTTAATTCCTTATGGTATTTCTATTTTTGCATTTACAGGAATAAGTGCTATACCAGAAATGAATGAAGAATTAAAAAATAAAAAATATTTATTTAAAGCAATAACAATAGGTATGATAATAACATTCTTAATTTATTTGTTATTTATATTTTCAACAGTTGGAGCTTTAGGAGAAGTAGGTGAGGTAGCTACAGTTTCATTATCAAAACTTAGTTTTGGAATCAATGTATTTGCTAACTTATTTGCAATATTTGCAATGTCAACAGCTTTTGTAGTTTTAGGATTTGCTCTTAAGGAAAACCTTACTCTAGATTATAAAGTAAAAAATTTTCCTTCTTGGTTGATAGTTGTATTAGTCCCATTCATACTTGTATTGACTGGATTTTTCGGTTTTGCAAAATTAATAGAGCTAAGCGGCGCAATTGCTTTAGGGGTAATTTTTATGATGATCTTGATCATGCATTCAAGAGCTAAAAAATTAGGCGATAGAACACCGGAATATAGTTTATCAGATAATAAATTAATAAAGATAGTTTTGTTCATTATACTAGTAATTGGAATAATTCATGCGATCGGTGGTATTTAATGCAACAATGGTTAATCTTTGCTTTATTTGCAGCACTTCTAACTGGAATTGTTTCAATTTTAGATAAAAAAATTCTGTTTAAAGAACATGCAATGGAATTCTCTGCTGTATTTTCATTGACAAATGCAGTTCTGGCTTTATTTTTAATGCCATTTGTTGATTTTAATATCGGCATAAAAAATGTTTTATTTATCTATTTAATATCATGGCTAGGTACTTTAGGATTTTTATTTGCAACTAAAGCAATTAGGCACATGGAACTAAGCTCAGCCATACCTTTAATGAATTTAAATCCTGTTCTAATTGCAGTATTAGGAATTATTTTTTTAGGAGAATTTCTAACAGTAAAACAATGGTCTGGAATAATCTTGGTGTTAGTTGGTGGTTATATTCTTGAGACAAGACACTTTACACATTATAAAGAATTCTTTTATAACCTAAAAAAATCTAGAGCAATACATTACATATTCTTGTCAATGTTGTTTTATTCATTTAGTAGTGTAGCAGATAGATTTATAGTTACAAAAATTACAAATGTAAATACTTATTTGTTTTTTGTCTTAATATTTATAGCGGTAAATTTTTTCTTTTTGTCAAGTTTTTTATATGGCGGTTTTAAAGACATAAAAATGGGATTTAGAAGACACTGGAAATTAATAATGCTTGCTGGAATTCTAACTTTTGGTTATAGACTAAGCCAGATTTATGCTGTATCTCTTGCTAACGTTGGTTTAGTTATAAACATAAAAAGATTGAGTGTTTTATTTGCTGTATTTTTTGGTAGGGAATTATTTCATGAAAATAATTTAAAGAGAAAAATATTAGCAACAATAATTATGCTTATTGGAACAGTATTTATTGCTATTTAGGTGAACTTATATTGCAGAAATGCCAAAAAAGACCATAATAAGCTATATTATGCAAATCCAATAATTTTATTAATGGTTTCTACGTCTAAAATTTAAAGAAAAGGAGGTAAATTTATGGCAGCAAAAAAACCATTTGGTGGAATGACAGTCAGTTTTGCAGGTAGAAGCGATAGTATGGAATCAGTTTTTGGCTCTAAAGCTATCCCACCTAGTGAAATGACTAAAAAACTATGGGCCTATGTAAAAGGCAAAAAACTAATGAAAAAATAAAAATCTAAATTTTTTTGAATTTATTTTCTTTTTTATTTTCTGAAATATATTTTTTATTAGAAAACTTATCCCTACAAATTTGTATGTATAATAATTGCAGATTTATAATTTTATTAATTTCTTCAATAATTCATTGACTGTTTTAGGCTCAGCTTTTCCTTTGGAATGACGCATTATTTGACCAACTAAAAACATAAATGATTTATCATTGCCTTCTAAATATTCTTTTACAGCTTTCTCATTTTCCTTAATAACTTTTTTACAAATCTCTTCAATTTCTTTTGTATCAGAAACAACTTCTAAATTATTTTCTTTAATGTATTTTTTAACATCAAGGTCTTTTTCAACCAATAATTCCATTAATCTCTGTCCTGTCTGCCTTGTTACCTTATTTTCTTGTATTAATTCTAAAACACTTAACAGATTTTTATTAATAAATGTCTCATTCAATTCTTTTTTATTATAATTTAATACTCTTGTTACTTCTCTTCTTATCCACTCTGCAGCAAACAAAGGATCAATTTTCTTGCTGATAGCTTCTTCCAATAACCTTGTTAGTTCATAGTCATTGGCTAATACTTCTGCATCTTCTTTTCTGATCTTGTATTCTTTTTGATATTTCAAGGATTTTTCCTGAGGCAATTCAGGAAGTTCTTTTCTGGTTTTTTCAACTAACTCTGTACTTATATCAATAGGAACAAGATCAGGATCTACAATATAACCATAATCAGCTTCGCTCTCTTTATACCTTTGAAAAAGAGTTATTCCTTTGTCTGAATCCCAACCTCTTGTCTCTTTTTGCTTAATTGCTTGTCCTTCTTTCAATAATTTTCTCTGCCTTTCTAGTTCATAAGTAATTGCTCTTTCTATATCTTTAAATCCATTAATATTTTTTATTTCTACCCTTTCGCAGCCTTTGATATTAACATTGGCGTCTGCCTTTACAATACAATTTTTTATGTCAAAAACCTTTATGTAATTTATTATAGTTAATAATCTCTTAAGGGATTCTCTTGCTTCTTCAGGACTTTCCATATCTGGCTCTGTAACAATTTCGCATAGAGGAGTTCCAGACCTATTATAATCAACTAAAACAGTATTCCCTTGATGCACTAGAGCAGCAGGATCTTCTTCTAATTGAATTCTTCTTATTCTTATTTTTTTGCCAAAAACTTCCAAAAAACCTTCATAACCTATTGGTATTTCATATTGGGTTATTTGATAATTTTTTCCCATATCTGGATAAAAATAAGTTTTTCTTGAGAAAACCACTTCATTTGAAACCTTACAGTTTAAGGCCAAACACAATTTCAAAGCATATTCCATTGCTTTTTTATTTAATACAGGCTTAGAGCCAGGAGCGCCTATGCAAATATCGCAGCATCTTGAGTTTGGATCATCACTTCCCAATAAAGGACAACTACAGAATAACTTTGTATTTGTGTTTAAACTTACATGAATTTCCAAACCTATAATTGAATCTTTCATACTATGATTAAGAATTAGTTTGTTTTTAAAGTTTGTTGTGGATTTATTCTATTATTGAATTAATTTTATTGGTAATTATCTTGTGAAATTCATTATTAACATTACAAATTTTCTTTCTTATTATATTTTCATTTATTGTAAATATTCTATGCGGTTTTACATAACTTTTTAATGGTAATTTTTTGTCTTTCAAATACCTGTTTTCTATAAATATACCGTCTCTTGTTTCATTAATTGTTATTAAACAACAAATTCTATCTTGGGTTTTATTTAATTTTCATTAGATTTTCTGAAAACTTTGTAATAAATCAGCACTAGTGTAAGATAAATAGTCTATTTGGAAGTGTTAAAAAATTCTAGAATGGGACATCTCCTAAATATTCTTTAGAAAATGTTTCAGACCACTTATCATAGTCTTTATAATCTATTTTAACTATAGGAAATTGTTTTATTCTCTTTACTTTGCCAATTCTTACATGAATATCTCTAGGGACTCTAAGTCTTTCAATAGAATAATCTGAAGTATATCCTCCTAAAAGTCTAATTACTCTTTCAGGCTCTGTAAACAACCCCTTTATTGCTGATGATCTTACTTTAGAACCTGTGTTATATTTTGTTTTATTATTATATGTATATACTAAATCACCTATTTCCCTATTGGGATCATGCAGATTAACTATGAGATTAAAAGGTACTACAAGAGAATACAAAGTTTCACTAGCCAGAGCATCATACATTTCATATCTTGTGCCTTTCCAAGCAGACCTTACTCCTTCAAAAGGATGGACATAAATTACGAAATATATTTTTGGATATTTTTTATTATTGCTTAAAAAATTAACTTGCATAGCCTTATAGAATTCCATCTGCCTATCCTGCAGGAAAAATTCTTTACCTCTACGACATGATTTTACTTCATAAATAATATTTTCCTTTGTATTGATAATATCTGGGCGCGTTGAAGTACTGTCCCCATTCCCATTGTCAATACCTACATGCTTTCCTAATTCTCCACCGTAAAACGCCTGAGATAAAACTTCATAAAAAATTCCCATAGCTATTGAGGCATTTGAAGAATTAAGTTGCGAATCTAAAATTCCACACCTTATTAATGATATTGTTTTTCTTTTAGGTTTTATAGGAGTTTTATGCAATGGTAACATATTTCTGATTATTGTTTCTAATCTAGCCATAAAAATCAATAAATACAAAAATTTCTTAAATATAACCTATTCTGGCTTTTAATGATTAATTCTAAAAAAATTTAACTTATTATTTTTAAAATGGAACATCATGATAATGAATTTTATCCACCCAACGTTTATGATTTCTATCAGATATTACAACTATAGGATACTGTCTTAGTAAATTATTATTTATAAAAAACATGTTAGGAGACAATAACCTTTCAATCCTGTATCTTGTTAATGGCAACCCAAGCTCTTCAATTAATTTTTCAGGTTCTTTTAACAACCTATCCATTGCCCCTGTTTTTAGTGCAGTATATGTATTTGGAAGGTGTCTTGATCTTTGAGACAAAGGATTTTTATATCTTGAAACTAAACCTCTGCGATTTTTATAAAGTTCAAGAAGTTTATGGTCTTGAGTATTAGCAATAAACTCTTTATTATAAGCTTGTTCAGCTATTGACGGACTATGCAATTCCATTACTAGACTTAATGGAAGAACAAGAGAATAAACCATTTTTTCAGAAAATTCTTTTAGTAATTCTTCAATACTTCTTCTATAGTTTGCTCTTACACCTTCCACACCATGTCTATGAAAAACAAATGAAATTTTCCAATATTCATTTTCTCTTCTATGCATTAATTGCAATTCTCTATATACTCCTATCTGCAAATCAGTCAAATTAACTTTTTTTCCAACAACGCAGGCTTTAGATTCCCAAATCCTTTTTTCTTCAACATCAATAATATCTGGTTTTCCATATATTCCTTTATCAGGCTCCTCAACTTCATGCTTTACCAAAGAGCTTTCGTCTATGTGCCTAGTGCCAGTTATACCATTTGATATAAAAAACGGCGCTTCAACAAGGCAGCCGCCATAAAAGAATATACTTAATCTCTCAAATAATTCACCTGTAAATCCTGCCCTTCTTGCTCCAAGTTTTTCTCTGTCGTCTTTTGTTCTTGGAACAACTTCAGGCGATAATAGACTGAGTTGTTCATGAGGAATAATAACTTTTAATGGACTATCGATTGCAGTTACAACCTCTTTTTGGTGTCTTTTTATCACCCCAAGCACTAACTTCTCTAAATTCATATATAATTTAAATAATACTTATTTTAAAAATACTTATGTCTTATAAAATATAAAGTAAACTAATTCCGAGCCTATCCCATCGTTCGCGAATACGCTCACTTCACAGCAAGCTGTGGGGCATTACGGCTCGGTAAAATTGACTAATTTCAACT
>C687J35504_10001280_pt1 | contig 17675 bp, 7 predicted proteins | sample RifCSPhighO2_02_FD_35504 | JGI IMG/M metagenome (IMG submission 35504) | reverse complement strand
TGCCTCAGTTGATCATTCTATTCCCTGACCGATTGAACCTTATGTAAACAAAAAAACCGTGCTTATGCACAGCCATTTACACAAAAGTATTGACACACTCTGTTCGAGCGTTTCCCGGTCGTGGGCGAAGCCAGCGAGTACGAACTCGTGCTTGTCCACCTGAACAAGGTGCTCAGTACCGAGCAAGTCCTCGTCGAGCTGGATCGCTGTGGCCTCGAGGCCGGCAACATCGGGCAACTGCTGGCATTCGGGGAAAAGTTCCCGGACATCCAGCGGGAATTCCCGATCATCGCGCTCGGCTCGGTCTGCGTCAGCTCCAACGGCTCTCGTTGCTCGCCGTATCTGGGTCGCGATGACCGCGAGCGCGGTCTCGATCTCAGCTGGGTCGACCGCGACTGGTACGAGGACTGCCGCTTCGTCGCCTTCCGCAAGGTGGCCAAGTAGTTCTTTGTACTGGGTTCTCGGTTCTTGAGTTCCCTTGGTTACTTGGACGCTTGGTCCAGCCTTTGCGACAAACCCGCATCAATTTGTCTCCGATCCCCTTGGGACTCGGATGAGAATTGGTGCGGGTTCTTCATTTATTTTATATTTTTTATGATATAATTTATCCGGATAGTAAACGATACAGCTCCTGACCATGGTTTGGGGCGGTTGAATTCTGGGGCAGAACGAACCGTCAGAATAGGTTAGTGTTATGGCACGCCTAGCGCACGCCGTCTGCTTAAACCAAATATACTTGGTGTCGCGTTTTAGGGAAAAATTCCCAAAAAATTATACAGCCCAAAGAGATTCAATGGGCAGTGGTGCGGATAAGATGTGACAATATGAAGGCTCGGTCTGCGTCAACTCCAACGGCAATCGTTACTCGCCGTATCTGAATCGCAATGACCGCAAGCGCGATCTCAATCTCAACTGGATCGACAACAACTGGAACGAGAACTGCCGCTTCGTCGCCTTCCGCTAGTCTGTTTGGTGGAAAGATGGTCGGATGGCTTTTAACCAACCGCCGGCCATTTTTCCAATTTCATTAATTATTAATGATAAGGCTGAATATTTTTGGTTGTCTAAGGCTTTTATTTCCCAAAGAATTTTTAAAAATAGCTTCAGGCAGTCCAGTTTACCGCTTAAGAGTTCCAAATGTTTTAGTTTGTCTGGTTTGGCACTGTATCCGGCCAGTATTGCCAATTCCAAAATATCGGTAAACAGATTATCCACTTTGCTACCTAAATTATATCGTATAAGGCGGGGTAGAGTGGTTGAGAAATTGCACCACAATTTATAACTTTCACTTAGTTTATGAATAATCGGAATGTCAGTGCTTCCAATGGGGGGGGGGGTTCTTAGTAGTCGGAATAAAATTCATTTGACTCATAAATACGAAGATATTGTTTGTGTTTCCAATCTGCTTTCTGCGTGGCAGGAATTTGAACAAGGCAAAAGTAAAAAGACCGATGTGGTGGAATTTTCGCGTCACTTAATGGATCATATTTTAGCACTGCATAGAGATTTAGTAAACTTGACTTATTGTCATGGTGGATACAGGGAATTTCGGATCAATGATCCCAAGCCGCGCGTGATTCACAAAGCCAGTGTCCGCGATCGGTTGGTGCATCACGCGGTGTACCGAATTTTATATCCGTTTTTTGACCGGACTTTTATCGCTGATTCTTTTTCTTGTCGTAATAATAAAGGCACGCACAAAGCGATTAACCGATTCAGAAAATTTGGCCGACAAGTTAGTCACAATCATACGCGTACGGTCTGGGTTTTGAAATGCGATATAAGAAAATTTTTCGCTAGTGTTGATCAGAGAATTTTATTGCATATTCTTGATGTTTATATTCCGGATAAAAAAATCGTGAATTTATTGTACAACATTATTGCCAGTTTTTCCGCGACACCATATACAGCCGTTGGTTTACCACTCGGGAATTTAACGTCGCAGTTATTTTCCAATATTTATTTGAATCAGTTTGACCAATGGGTGAAACATAAGATCAAGGTAAAACACTATATTCGCTACGCGGATGATTTTGTGTTTTTATCCGATAATAGAAATGCGCTTCTCTCGATTATTTCGGAGTTACAAAATTTTTTAACGGAAAAATTAAAATTACAATTACATCCCAATAAAGTTTTTATCAAAACCATTGCGTCAGGCGTTGATTTTTTGGGCTGGATACTTTTTCCCTCTCATAGAGTATTACGGAAAGTTACCAAACAACGAATGTTGCGGCGACTGGCCAAAAATTTCAAGCCGGAAACACTTCAATCTTATTTGGGCATGTTGTCGCACGGCAATACTTTTAGACTGCGTCAATCGATTAAGAATGATTTTTGGTTACTTAATTGAAATTGTATATTCAAAATTTGACGGGATTTAATTTTTAGGTTAAAATAAACTCATTAATTCTTAACACCTCGGGAGGTGAAATTGTGTCAGAAATAAAACGAAAGAAAAACGAATCGTTTGAAGGCTTTATGCGCCGCACCAAACAAAAGTGGCAGCAGTCAGGCCGCATTTTGGAAGCGCGTAAAGGTCAATACTTTGCGACTGCCAGCAATAAAGGCGCTCGTCGCAAATCAGCGTTGGCACGCATTGAGCTAAAAGGCAAAATAGAATACAAGCGCAAGACAGGCAAACTGTCCAAAAAGGAAATGGCTGATTATTCACGTGTTACCGGCAAAAAATAATCTCTATGGGATTGTATGATGATTTAACCGCCTGTCGCGAAGTGGCGCGCAAAAATCACGATTCGCCAACGCTCGACAGTGTGCAGAATGTTATTTCCGCGGTCAAAAATGAACAAATAAATCAGGGAAAAATTTTGTCTGATGACGAAATTCAAATCATAATCGCGCGCCAAGTAAAACAATTAAAAGACGCGCTTTTGGATTTTGTCAAAGCCAATCGTTCTGATTTAATTGATAAAACAAATATCGAAATAAAATTGCTCGAAAGTTTTTTACCTCAACAATTGACCGATGAAGAAATAACAACCATCGCGCGTCAAGTTGTCCTTGGCCTTGGTACGCTTACGGAAAAAGATCTTGGCCGGGCGCTCGGAGCAGTTATGCCCATGGTCAAAGGCCGCGCTGATGGTACTCGAGTGCGAGCAATTGTTGGTCAATTGATTTCCGGCTTGCAGCCATCCGGCTCATAGCCATTTTATTTTTGAATCCCAGGGTTCCATGCTTCCTTGGATTCTGTCTAAATTTAGGTTGAACAAAATTACTCCAGGCTATTCTTTACGAGCCGCGGTGTTTTTTGTTTTTTTAGGATTGTTTTTTTCTTTGGCGACTGTCACTTTTGCAGAAGATGAAGCGGTGTCAAATGACACGTTTGGATTGCAGCCAATTCAAAATACCATTTTATTGGGCAATGACGATATCCGCGTGATTGCCGCAAAAATTATTGTGGTTGTTTTGGGATTGCTCGGCATCATTGTGTTTGGTCTTATTTTGTATGCAGGATTTTTAATAATGACTGCGGCCGGAAATGAAGAAAAAATTACTCAAGGAAAAAAAGTAATGACAAACGCCGTCATTGGTTTTGTGATTATTATTTCCGCTTTTTCAATAGTCCAATTTGTTTTGAAATCACTGACCGATGCTTTTGGTGACGGAAATGGAAGTGTGGAAGAAGAAACAAATACCGAGCCGTTTTTTGCTTCTTTTTCCGGAACCGGCGGTTTGGGTTCGGTTGTTAAAGATCATTATCCCAAACCAAATCAAACCAATGTGCCGCGCAATACCAAAATTGCCGTTACGTTTGGCGAGGCAATCAAGCCATCAAGTTTAATTAAAAACAGCAATAATACGTGCTGGCCAAAAGATGGAAGCGGCAAGTCAGTGCCAATCACTGATACTGTGTGTGAAGTTTTTGCGGATGGAGTGGATAAAGGTAAACCGGTTCCATATTATGGCGATTGTGTTGATTTGAATAAAGACAATGCCATTGCGTGGGAAACCGAATGTGATCGCGTCGCCACGAGTTCGGTCCAGTTATTTTTTCTGGCCGAAGCAACTAGTACCAAAAAGAATTTGTTTGAAATGACTGCTTCTGCTTCATATGACAAAGATCGCAAAGCGTATATTTTTACTTTTCGCCCATTGGAACCGATTGGCAGTGATGTGAATGATATTTGGCATACGGTCAAATTGGTTGGCGGTACAAATAAAAATATTGGTATTAAAAAATTAGATGGATCAGATATTTTCCCCACCAGTTTTATCAGTAAATTTTATTCGTGGAATTTTCAAACCAATACCAAAATAGATTTAAGTCCGCCCTTTGTTATTTCCACTCGGCCGACTTCTGGTGCCACTATAATGCGCAATAATATTATTCAAATTAATTTTAACGAACCGGTTGATCCCAGTGTGTCGCAAGGAATTCTTAGTGCCAGCAGTTCGTTTACAAATATTATTTTTAACAAAAAAACTGTTTTTGGTGAATGGAAAATTTCCAATGGATATACGACCTTGGAATTTATCCCCGGCGAACAATGCGGGCAAAACAGTTGTGGCGAACCAATGTATTGTTTGCCGGCTATTAACTGTGATGAGCTTCCCGAAGATACAGCTTGTGAGGCACGATATACTACGCTCATTCGCACGGCGGCTTTGGCCAATCCAACGGAAAATTCTTTCCAAGCCCAACCATTTACCGGATTGATGGATATGGCCAGCAACGCGCTGGATAATGGTCCGGATAAGAAATCGGATGGCATATTATTTGAACCAAAAAATAAAGAATGGAAACATAAACCACCCATGCCGGCTGATTGGAAAACAATCGGAGATGATGAAGATTATCCGGAAAACGATGAAAAAAATCCGGACAATTATTTGTGGTCATTTAAAGTTTCGAATGATATTGATCGCACAATTCCCTATATTACCAAAGTAAATCCGGCGCTGGAAGGTGAAGGCGTAAAAGGCAAAGACAGTGTGGAAATTTATTTCAGTAAATACATGTTATACAGTTCTATTCCGGATGGAGCCGGAATTTTGGAATATCCTGATCATGTCAAAGGCGGTCAGGATAAAGTTGCGTTGGAAGATTTTGCGTATTATTTCCACAGTTTAAATCGGGATGATGCGTCAAGCACGATGACAACCATTTTGCATCCGCGCGAGTTTGGTCCGGGTGGTTTGGATCTGTATTATTTTACGTTTGTATCCAGTTCAGTCAAAGCCGATAACCAAAATTGTTTGTATCCCGGCCGCGGACCGAATGGAGAAAAAAACAGTTTACCGGTTTGCGTATATTCAGAAAATTCCGATGGCACAATTAAAGAGCAGAAAAATTGTGTGCCCGTGACATTTTCGGCCGAGTCTGATACCGGTTGTGTCTTTGGTTTGACTGAAGCAGACAAAATTCAACCTGATGTCGCGACTTGTGTGAAGAAATTAAAAGCGGCCAGTCCCTCGACGTTGCTCGGGATAAATCCCTAAACTCTACAATAAATATGGCGCCAAAGTATAAAAAAATAATTTTCGGAATGATATTAATGGTTAGTCTGTCTTTTGGTTTGACCAATATTGTCGTAGCGCAAACCGATCCCAATCCCGGCGATACGTTTGGTTTAAGCCAAATCAATAAAACAGTGAAACTGGCCGGCGGCGATATTCGCGAAACCGCAGCGCGGATTATTAACATTGGTCTGGGATTGTTGGGAATTATCATGGTTGGGCTGATTTTGTACGCCGGCTTTTTGTATATGACAGCGGTAGGCAATGACGAACAGATCACAACAGCCAAAAAATATATTACCAACGCGATTATTGGTTTGGTGATTATTTTGTCTGCTTTCGCGATTGTGCAATTTGTTTTCAAATCATTGGGCGATGCGATTGTGGGCGATCAATCTGGGGACAATGGTGATGATGACAATGATCTGCCGCTTGATGTCTGCGATCCCAATTCCAGCAATTATAATGCGGAACAGTGCACGGCATTTTGCGTGGCTCACCCCGAATATGATGTGTGTAAAAATCTGGTATTTTATGTAATGGGTATTACGCCGGGCAACGTGGATAGCAAAAATGAATTAACGGCCATGAATAATATCCGGATCCGCGTTTTATTCAGCCATGCGTTGGCCGCAGATATTAATTTGGCAAAATCAATAATTTTAACTGCCGAAGGCGGCGCTGATCCACTGCCACTATCAGTGGCTATTTTGGAAAATAATCGAGTTTTGGAAGCAGTGTACGCTCCAAACGGATCCGCCACTTCTTTTCTGGTCGGATCATATACGGTCACGGTGAATTCCAGTCTAAAAGATACTACGGGAAAAGTTTTGCAACCATATTCTGTTGGTGGAGTTAATTATTCGACTACGGCGAGTTTCAATGTGAGCGCGGCGGTGGAGGACAAAACCAAGCCAATTATTAGTAGTTTGACATTGAATGGTTCTGGTGGTAGTGATTTGGCTTTTAGTATAAATGAAAATTTAACTATTGCCGGAACATTAAATGATCGCGCGACAGTTTTATTTGGCGGCAATGGTTTAATTAAGTTAACAATTGCCGATGATGTAGGCGCGATTACGGCCACTGATTATGCTATGCCGCTCGTAGCCAAGGGATCAATTAATTCTTTTGTATTTAATTACACGACTAAACTGGATAATAAATTTGTCGCGGGCAAAAAATATACGGTAACGATAACCGGTTATGATATTGATAGTAATGTGGCGACTGCGAGCATAACTTTCAAAACCAAAGCCGCACATTGCAACAACGATGTTCAAGACGGCGATGAAACCGGTTTGAATACCGGTGGTTCGTGTGGAGGAGGACAAGGAGATAGTTGTAAAGAAACCAGTGATTGCGCCAGTGGTTTTGCCTGCGTTGGCAATATTTGTACTGCCGTGCCAATGATTAGCCAAGTTGATCCTATGAACGGTGCTGAAGGGAATTGGATTACTGTTTTGGGAAAGCATTTTGGGACTAAGACCGGCCTCGTTGAATTTGCGACTGATTTTAACAAGAATGAAAAGTATGATGCCGATGAATGGATAAAGGCCGAAATTGTTTCTTGTAATAATGCACCATCATGGAATCCTGATTGGGCGGTGGTGCAAGTTCCTAAGAAGGGAGAATTTATTATAAATAATACGGCCGCGCAGTTTAATGGTGTCGATGGTCATGTTGAAGCCAGTGTTGAAAGGATTGATTCCAATAAAGGGTTGACATTTGAAGCTTGGGTTAAACCTACTGATTCGGGCGCCCACAAAACCATCATCTCCAAAATTGACGTGCCAAATAAAGAGGGTTATTTTTTGGCTTTGAATAATTTACAACCGGCGGTTTGGTTGTCTGGTTTGAGTACTCCGGGCTGGCATTTGGCCACGGGCAAAGTGCCGCTTAATGAATGGAGTCATTTGGTCGCGACCTATGATGGAGCCAGTATTAAATTTTATATTAATGGTACTCTTAACACGACCAAAAATATCTCTGGTTTACTTCTTGGCATGCCGGGAAAAGTATGGATTGGTATGCGAGAAGATTTTAATACCAAAATTAATCAATTTAAGGGAGGAATGGACGAAGTGGCACTTTATAATAAAGTTTTAACCGCGGCGCAAATTACTGATCATTATACCGAAGCGCAAAAAATTGGTGGTGGAATATATGATACATTAGTTAATGAGGCCGAGCCATTGGGTTATTGGCGTTTGGGTGAAAATAGTGGCACAGCGGTTCTGGACAGTGGTGTTAAAAAAGCTGATGGTGTTAAAGCTGATGGCGTTTATGTGGGCGGTATTACGCTTAATCAAATCGGTATTTTTGGTTCAAGCATTAAAAAATCCGGGATTGGCGAAAAAAGCGCGATTCGAATTACAGTGTCCAGTACTTCCGTCGGAAAAACAGTTGATTTGTTTGATTTAACCGTTGATGATTTTGGGCCAAAACCAAATGGTGATGGATTATTTATCCTAAACACCACCAAACGACCCGGATTGTGCCGAGTTGGGGTAACGAATGACACTGAAGTGGAATTGGGCGGAACCAAAGTTACTTTGCTCTCCGGCAATCAAGCGGCTCCGTCAAAAGTGGCTGTCACTGCGCATGGTTCCGGATTTGGTAGTCTTGACTCGGCCAGTAAATTATTTTTTGGCGCGCAGAAAAATCCCATCACCGGAATTTTGACCGGCGGTTTTCAAGGAGAAGTCAAAACAAATACTGATTGGACTGATTTGGCTGTTAATACCAAAGTACCGGAAAATCTTCAGTCCGGTGATTTGGCCGTGCATGTGGTGGCCGGAGGCGAAGCAAGCAATGGCGTTAAATTTAAAATTTTATCAGCCAAAACCGCGATGGCGATTCCGCTCATTAATAGTATTGATCCGTCCACAACCACTCCCAAAAGTTTCATTACTATTTCCGGCAACGGATTTGGTGCTACGATTGGGCAAGTATTTGTGGCTGATTCCGAACAACATACGCAATCATGCGGCACAGCCATTCCGCATGCCAGTTGTAGTTCCCTTAATGTTGATAATTTGCCTAACCAATGTGGCGTTACCTGGTCCAACACACAAGTGATTGCGGAAATTCCAACTGGTTTGTCTGCCGGACTGTATTATGTGTCTTTGAAAAATAATACCAATTTTAGAACTGATGGAAAAAATACCATAACCATTAAAACTGGGCCGCCATTGGCAGGAATTTGTCGCATTGAACCGGCCAAAGGTCCGGCGCCATTACCTGCGTCCAGCGAGGGGATGAATATTTATGGAGTAAATTTTCCCGATGAACCAATACTTTATTTTTGGCAATTGGGCGCGGAAATAGATAAGCCGGATACATGGTTGCATTCTGATAAAGATATGTTGAACGGAGGATCAGTCATTAAAAAAGCTGTGGCCACGCAAATTACCACTCTTTTGCCCGTGAGCAGTAAAGGCACATCCCTGAGCACAGGTCCAATTAAAATAAAAAATCCCGATGGGTCATTTACCAATAGTTATAATTATACAGTAGAAAGTTGTATTGGCGCCAAAGATTTCCCCGGATATCATTGTTGCGCCAAAGGTCCGGAAACCGGAATGTGGAAACAGAATAGTCAATCTTGCAGTGGCGAAGCGCGTGAAGCCGGCTATGTCTGGCGTTTTACCACGGGTATTATTGCTGATTTGCCGCGAGTTGTAGAGGAATGTAATGAACAAGTTTTTCCTTCACCAACGCCGCGCAAACAAACGACGAGTACTCCCAAAATTGACGCGTGTGTGAATAGTACTGTCGCGCTGCGCTTTAACATGGGAATGAACAATGCTTCGTTGAATTCTGATACAGTAAAAGTTTTTGCGTGTGGGAGTAGTACTGCCAGTAGCACGCTTGGTCAAATTGATTGTGCGAAAACAAAAGATCCGGTTAAAGATTTGGAAATTGATTATCAAACCGGAGCCAATACGCTCATAATTCGCCAAGTTCCTCCGGCCTCGGCTTTGACTCCGAATACTTGGTATCAAGTTGAACTTTCCAATAAAATTAAATCTCAACAAGTTTCCAAAATTTTGGGAGTTGACCAAACAGTTTCCTCTACTTTGTCCATTACCAAACCATGTGGTGCGGGAACTGCTTTCTGTTTTACCTTTAAAACCGGATCAAAAGAATGTACATTGGTGGGAGCGGGGATTAATCCGCCACAATATACTGCTCGTCAGCTCGGTATTATTCAGGATCCGCGCTATCCGTTTGATTCCAGCGCTCTTTTTCTTTATCCAAATTTACCGTCCGCACCATATTATTATTTTATCTGGGGCAAAGGCAGTCAAGAATGCTCGGTTATTAATGTTGACCAGTATCCGTGGGAATGGTCAACCAATGCCATTACCAAAGCAAACGTATTCAAATCGCCGCTTGGTACAAAATATGTAAATAGTCGTGCCGTGGCACAGGCTTTGGCTCATACTGCGCCGCAATCAGTGGAAATTAAGGCGGAAATCGATATTAATTCAGTTTCCGAGATGGAAGGAACAGATATTTTGCAATTGGCAGGCATTGATCCTGGAACACAGGGTTATCAAATTAATGATAAAATAATATTATCATCATCAGTTTCAGATTTGTTATCTTTCCAATCTTCATTTACTCTCCAGCTGAAATTTTCTCAACCAAATCCTTATCCTTACACTAATTTGTTGGAAAAAAGAAATCCGAATAGTCCCAAATACGGATATAAAATTATTACCGAGCTTAACTTTAATTCTTTGCCTCAGATTTGTGTTCTTACGTATTCCGGAGCAAACGCGCAAACACAAAGCAAAGATTGTTTTAGCAAATTTAAGGCTGACAAAAATGGTATTTTTAATGTCTTACTTTCTTGGAACAAAGGTAAAGGGGAACTATCCCTAATAAATTTGGCTGGTCTGATTACTGAAGAAATACATACTTTAAATTCATTCCCGATTTCCACGAGTCCGGCGTCTCTCGTTAGCTTTAAACTGCCATCCGCTAGTCTTGGACCAACATTGTACCAATTTGTTTATAAAAATGAGCCGGCTGATTTGAAGATTATCAATGGAGGATTGCATTTTGCGCCAACCAGTACTTTGACCATTGATTTGAGCGATCCTGTCGTCACCTATTTTGAACCGAACTGTGTTGAGTCCTGCGTAAACGCCACTATTCGCGCGGATTTTAACAGGGTCATGGATCCAGCAACATTTGTCGCTGGATTTAAAGTTTATAAGTGTACTGATGGCGCGGAATGTAAAAACAACAGCGAAGTGGCAAACTACGCAGTTGACAGCGACGCATCCAGTTATTTGTCATTACGCACAACGCTAAAAAATAATTTAACTCCGAATACGTATTACAAAGTAACTCTTAGTAATGATGGGCAAAATGGGACAATCAAATCAATCGCGCAAATTTTACCGACAATTGTGCAGGGCAAAGCCTTGCCCAAAACCGAATGGGTATTCAAAACTAAAAACGATGGCAAACCGTGTGGTGTCAGTTCGCTTAAAGTATCGCCAATAGAATTTGTCGCCACTCAAGTTGGCCAAAAAGATAAATTTACCGTTACGCCGTATAGCGCTCCGAATGCCTGCAGTAAAATCGGACAAGCACTCAACAAATGGGATTACAGCTATATTTGGAAAACAGTCAATGAACAAGGAGTTCTTGATGAAAAAGTCGCCAAAATTTCCGATATCAAACCGGCTTCCTATATCAATATCAGTTATTCTTGTACCAATTCTTGTGTTAAAAAAGGCAGTACTATTCCCGCGTCTGATCCAAAATTCAATGGACCATTGTGCGGCGATGGGACAGTCCAAAATGGCGAAGATTGTGATCTGGGAATTGCCGGAGAAATACCAAATGTCAGTTGTTCATTGAATTGTTTGCGTCCGGGAACTACTACTGTTTATTCGGTGATTGCTAAAAAGACTGGGAATAATTTATGTGGTAATGGCACAATCGAAACAGGAATTGGCGAACTATGTGATCCGGGACACACTACTGCGGGCGAAATTAAAATTGACGATCCTTACTGTGCCACAAATTGTCTGCTCCTTGGTTCTTCGGAAAAGATAACCGGAAAAGTTGGTGTGGCTGTGTGTGGTGATGGAGAAGTCACTATTGGCCAAGAATCCTGTGATATTGCCATTGGTCCGATCACTAAAAAACCGTTATGCTCGGCCAGTTGTTTGCATTTGGGCACACAATTATCCGCTGATTGGTGTCAAAAAAATACTGATTATAAATCTGACATTGCCTGCGTAACATCGGTCAGTGTTTGTGGGAATGAAAAATTGGAACCAAGTGAAGATTGCGAACCAAGCTCCAGCGCCCAAGGCGTATGCACTAATAAATGTTTGTTTGATAATGCCTGCGGACTAAATCCCAAACCTTGTAACAAAAATACTCCGGGCTGTTCTGATAAATGTACATTGCTGGGATCAAAAACCACGTATAATCCGCCATCAATTTGCGGCGATGGATTGTCTGCGAATGGAACTGCGGGGATTGGCGAAGATAAAAGTTGTGAATTAGCGACTGCGACGACCACTGCCAATGCCGGCCCAACTCAATTAGTGCAAGCTGTTGGATTGGGCGATGTTGTTGCCGGAAAAACGTATCAGGAAACTAAAGTTCAGGTTAGTACCGGTTTGGGACAAAATAAAGTGAATGCCACGTCAACGTATCAATTACAATGCGGTTATACTGAATATATTGTACCAATCATTAACAATGACAAAAAACAATTTAATGATTGTCCGCTCAATAATAATAATATTTATGGAGTGGATGGCGGATCCTGTTGTTTGGCGCGACCGCGTCTTAAATCAGGCGGAGAATATCCGCAGGATGGCGCGGGTTTTGCCGGCACTCCGGGAATTTGTCGCAATACCTATATCGAAGCGGAGTTTGATCAAGAATTGCGTCCGGAAACTTTGGCCAACAATATATTTTTGGTGCGCGGGCATACCGAATCTAATTTTGATTGTGTCGGAACCACCAGCACCGTTGTTATTGGCGGAGTAACTACAACGGTAAATTCCATGGACGCGACTGAATTTGTTAATAATATCTTGGAAGTTTCCAAGGCCAAGCCGCTTACATTTTGGGCGCGAGTTTGGCAAAAAATTACCAATGTATTTAAGTTTTTGACCGGCAGTTCAGCCAACGCGACTGCAATGAAAAATGCACAAGAAGTAACAAGCATCGCAGTTTGGTGCGCGGGTGAAGTGCCGGTGACCATCACAACAAGAAAAATCCAAGTGGATAATAAAACAGTTACCGCGGCTTCCATTGGGATTGGCTCTCTTTTGGACGAAAACAGTGTGTATGGAATCCTTTTGCGTGGCGATGTTGGCGGAATCGTGAATGTTCGTGGCGTGCCATTGGGCTCGAGCGCAGTCCAATCGCGCAATGACGCTTGGTTTTTCCAAACCGGAGCCGAAGTTTGTAAAATAAAAAGTATTTCCGTTGCTCCCAAAAGTGAATTTTTTGGGAAACCAAATGCATCATCCACTTTTTTTGCCACTACTATTAGCAATAGTGATCAACAAATTGTTCCTACACCAGGCTATTCATGGGTTTGGGCTTGGGGACCAAAAAATCCTGTTTTTGATATTCCATACAAAGTTGACAGTCCATCAACTACCGATACGATAATTATTGGCGCCAAAAATGTTCAAGGACATATTACGGGGATTGCGCAAGCAACGGTGACGGCTGATACGAGTGAGCAAAACAATCAGTTGAATAAAGTGTTCACTGATACTTTTGAGTTGGATGCCTTATTTTGTGAAAATCCTTGGCCTTCACCAACAGCGCCATCACAATATCCCTATACTGACAATCAATATAATTTTAAAATGAGTTATTGCGCGGACGCGGGCAAAACCAATAATATCGGTGATGATTTGCCGTATCTTAGTCCTGAACTTTCTTTGGTTGGTGTCCCGTCCAGCACCGGCTCTCTTAAAAAAGTGGTATTTTTTACTGACAGCCAAGAAAATACTGATGCGATTGGTTTGCAGATTTTTTCCAGCAGTGTTCCGCTTAAACAATGGTATGCGGAAAAATTCGGCGGATCACTGGGCAATATGAAAGATATTACGATTGGCAATTATTCTGCTTTGACCGATGGTAATAACTATTATATTCAAGCCCTGAATTATGTCTCTGATCCGGACAGTCCTGCCAAAGATGTAGTTGACAGCAATGTTTATTTATTAGGCATTAATCCCAACGCGGCCAATGTCACCAAAGAAGTCTTCAAAAAATTGTTAAGCAGTTTGGAATTTAATATTAATCTGACTGATCATGGCTATTGTTTGGCGGCTGGCAATGATATTGATGTCCGATTAACACCCAACCAACTTTCTACGGAAACCATTTCAACTTGCAGCACGGATTTTGATTGTCGTGATAGTAATGGTATTGCCAAATTTGGCACTAACGGCACTTGTTCCAACGCCAAAACAAAATTTCTCCGTGATTGGGGACGATTGGCTGATATTAAGTTAGCTCAAGAACGGATTGATGGTTATTTTGACGGTCACAGTGGAGATTTTGATTTCAAAGGTAGTTTGGCGGCCGGATCATTTGTACCCGGTTACACCGTTTCACATTGGGGCACATCGTGGAAATTGCTCAATACATTGGTCGGCGGATTGCCTATTGATCCCATTGACAAATGGACATCGTGCGCGGCCAATGACCAGCAAACGTGCTGGGACGCGGCCAGCACCACGTATCATTGTCCGAATTTCTCCAGCGTGTATGAATATGAATATGTCAGTTCAACCAAAGATTATCTGTTGCATAGCCCATTGGAATTTTTTACGGTCAATGATCTGGTAACTCAAGAAATTATTCCTAATTTAGATAGATTTACGACTGACCGCTGGGCTGGCTGTGCTTTTGGTGGTTCTTATAATCCATTTAGCGAACAATGTGGTGATGGAGTTTTGAATGGCAATGAACAATGCGAACCTCCGGGAAAAATTGAGCTTACCACGCAGGGTGTAGCAACGGCCGGTCAATGCGCAAATTGGGCAACGCGGCCAAGTTGTGGTGACAATGCTTCGTGCGGATATTATATAAAATCTTCGCAATCTCCTAAATATCCAATACATACATTTCATCAAATAAAAAAAACTGGCAACGGTGTTTGTGCCATGGTAAAAGGTTCTACTTTTCTTTTAGCAGAAAATATTCCTGATTTGGCAGCTAAAAATGAATATACATTGTATAGTTGCAGTACGAATGATGATTGTCGTAACTTTAGTACATATAGCAGTTCAGCGAATATGTCAGTGTTTACGATTAATTTTGACGATCATCAAATAAATTTGATCGCTGACACAGTGACCATGCCCGTGTTGCATTCCGATGCAATAAATTTTCAGGATTACATGAAAACAAAGACGGATATTTTAACCTGTATTCCTGATTTAGATAAAAAAGTTGTGGTGGAATCCGATATCTGCGAAGGTTTAGGTCAAACCACTTGTTTGGTTGGTAAAAAAGCCCCACGCACTTGCTCAAACCAATGTGTTTGGCAATATGGCGCATGCGGAGCCACTACCAAATGCGGCAATGGAATTGTGGAAGTGGCTGAAGCCTGCGATGACGGAGCTTTAAATGGCACATATGGTCATTGTAATAAAGACAATAGTCCGATAAAAGGATGTACCGGATTATCCGCGGCCGGTTATTGTGGTAATACTAAAATTGATTTTAAAGATGAAAATGGCAATGGCACTAAAGATGCGGCGGAAAAAAGTTATGAATTTTGTGATCCGTCTGTTGTTGGTACTAATTTTAAGAAAAATTACGATATACTCAAAGCCAATTCTTGTTCGTGGGACTGTCAAGGATATGGCGCTTATTGTGGCGATGGCATTATCCAGAATGATAATGGTGAGCAGTGTGATGATGGTAATACCAAAGATAATGATTTCTGCAGCGCGACTTGTAAGTTTACTGCTTTGGCTTGCAAAAAAGATGTGTTTGGAGTTGTATCTGCTTTAAATGATGGTAATAATAATCAGGAGACTGAAATTACTGTCAAAAAAGATGGAATCATACCAACGTCTTGTGTCGGTGTAACTATGGCACAATTGTGTAGTGCATACGGTCTTTCCCCTTGTTTGAATTTCAAAAATTATTTTGGTGGAGGTGTAGTCTCTACTGCGGGCTGTCCGAATTATAAAGACATATTTATATCAGATTCAATTTTGTCTAATGTAACTGCGCCCAATGCTTCGGTATTTTGTACCGGCTTGGTAAGCAGTACGGCAAAAATTGACCCCGGAGTTTGTGGAAATGGAATTATTGATGTTCCTCAGGGTGAAATCTGTGATGGCGGCGCTAAAAATGATATTGTCTGCGTTCCCGAGCCAGGCAAAAATAGTTGTACGTATTGCGCCAAAAAATGCACGCAAATTTTGACCGTTGACACATCGGCTTTTTGCGGCAATGGCAAAATTGATCTGGAATTAAATGAAGTTTGTGAGATTGCCAATGATGGATCAATTCTAAGAGCAATAACAATTCATGAATGTTCAGGTAAAAAAATTGATTGTTATGATAGTTGTGTTGCTAACCCCAATGTCAATTTAGCGGCATGCAAATTTCAATGTGATAAAGCAAGTAATCTGTGTGTTACTGATGCAGAAAGCGGAGCTTCTGTCCCGGCAATTTGTCCTGAAAAAGGTACTTACCAATGCACTAATAATTGCCAAACAATTTCCACGTTTGAAACAAGTTGCGCTAGTTGTGGAATAAAAACAAATGCTCCAACGCCGTATGCTCAGTTCATTAATCCAATCTTGTGGTCATGGTCAGAATTACCGACAAATTATGGCAATGCTTATTTCTATAAAAAAAATAAACTTCTTGATGGTAGTTTATATGAGAAAGCGATAGGCGGCAGATCATTTATTACACCCACGCTTAACAGTGTTCCTTTTAGTAGCGATCTTAACAATATCAACGGATCCAATAATATTAAAATCGAAACTAATCAATTGTGTTCGCAGGATTATGGAGTTATGTTTAACTCTGACAAAGTTAATACCAGTGACACTAATACTGCTATTGATATACTTCCTAACACAAACAAAGTAGCTGATTTTTTTCCTTATTCAGTAAACGGAGAATCAGGAGCCACAATTTTTCGTGAATTTATTATGTCTCCTGCAGTCCCACCACAGACTTTTCGAGTTGTGCTCAAATGGACAGATGCCGAAAAAGACGCTGAGTTTAATGCCGCTGTGTTTAATGAAGAATATACAACCAAAATCAGTAGTGAAGACAAATTAGAGAATGTGGTTGATTATCTTGAGTCTGCATATTTCTCCGGATTATATTTGTGTTCGATTATGTCAAAGCAACAAAAATCCGGTGTGGATTATTGGTTGCCATCTTCCAGCACTGTCTTTATATCTACTATTGGTGGTTACCAAAAATGCTCGAATGATGGTGGTGTACAAGTAAGTCCAAAAATCAACACTCCCAAGACCTATGTACAAGCATTTACCATTGATACAACCGGTTATGACAAACCATACGCCTTTTTCATCGGCGCGTTGGACAAATTTATTGGTGATTATAAAAAGAGTAATTTGGAAGTGCAGATTTATACGTATCACGACGGTCAAAAACCTCTGTATTCAATTTACGGTCCAACATTTACGTATACAATAAAAAAAGCCGATGTTGGCACTAACCCCGTTTCAAGATACTGGCATGTATTTAATTTGATTAAAAATACCGCTGGAAAATATGAGGTGAAGCCAATTCAAAAATTAGACGCGGCCAAAAATGTTGTTGGAGAATATAGCGATGGCATGCTGCAAAGTAGTTTTTGCAAGACGTTGAATCATTTGCCCGGATCAGAATGTGTTGGAGATTAAAATATCTGTTTTCATCGTTTCAATAAATACTCAAAGGAAATTAAAATAAAAATTCACTTAACCTACGGTTATAGCCAATATTCGTTCGGTGGCAATCATCCCAACCGCGCTGCTCGTTCGATTGTCATCATATCAGTCATCGCCGCTCGCTCGCAGTATATACTCAGAGAATGGCTCACTCCCTACATTGTCCGCTCGGCTTTGATTATATATAGTATAGATTCAGCCTCGCGTCCAAATCCCGACATGTCGGGACGTTATGGGATAATTGCCAACCTC
>C687J35504_10001267_pt1 | contig 17723 bp, 32 predicted proteins | sample RifCSPhighO2_02_FD_35504 | JGI IMG/M metagenome (IMG submission 35504) | reverse complement strand
AAAAAACAAATATTAAGAAAATATAAAAGGATTATTGTAATTCTTTCTGTAACTCAACAACATTAGGAATGAGAGAATTTATTTCATCCTGAACTTTCATAGCAAAACCCTCAATTTCAACCATCTGTTTTTCAATAAGAGTTTTGGCACCTTCAAGAGGTTTCTCAATACAAATACCTGCTCCAACATTAACTATAACATTAAAATCACCAGAATATTTTCCTTTAACAAAAAGTCCTTTTCCTATAGAAAACAAACTTTTTCTCTCATTGCTAATCTCTCCCAAATCAGAAAGAGTTTTCTTCATTTCAACAAGTTCACCCAATTGTCTTTGTACCTCAACAAATTGTTCCTGTAACTGATTAATTTGCTGCACCAGCATTTGATATTCCAACTTCTTCTCTTGGTTTTTTTTCATGCTATTTTTTCCATATCTAAATTATCAGCCAATCTTTCAGAAATCCTTAACAACTCACGTAAAGTGCACTTACCTAAAGTATAATCAAAAAACAAGTCTTTCGAAACGGAATAAGAAACTCCAGACTTATCTGGAAATGAGTCCACAGGAAACACACCTTTCACATCTACTCTATAAATTATATAAGACTCAATCATTTCTTAGAAGACTCCTTCTTAGCTGTTTTTTTCACAACTTTTTTAGGGGCCTCTTTTTTAATTTCAACCTTTGAATCTTTTTTAACTTCATTCTTCACATTTATTTTTTTAGCTTTAACCTTTCTTTTTTTCTTAGGTTTTTCACTTTTAACTTTTTTATCTTTTGTTTTTTTCTTTTCTTCTAAAGTAAANCCTTCCTTAACCAATAAAANCCTTACNTCAGAAGAACTTGTAGTTTTTCCAATTTTNATTGATTTATCCAAAAAATGTAAATGTCTAATATTACACTTTCTCTTTCTCGTTGCACCATCAATCATAACATAATTAGCATCCACTTTTGAGATTACAACACAAACTTTACCAGCATCACGTCCAGCAAGTTTCACACATATAGCTCCTACTTCAACCATTTTTCAATAATCCTCTTCCTCATACATTTTGAACATAAATTTCCTCCATAAGGCCTTGATACANTCTTACTTGTTTTATTTACNTTCTTCATAAGNGTCGCTTTAANTCTAATAATTCCTTTCAAGATTTCCCTACAACNCCCACATTTAGGTGCNGAAGTTTTCCTATCTCTNTAATGAATTACATTTTTTCCACCTGGAGTTTTAACATAAACTCTTCTCTTCGTCCTNGACCTTAATTTTCCTTCAACCATTTTTCTAATACACCTTCATTACCTTTCTTAATATCGAACTTAACACCATTGAAAAAATGATGTAAATTATAAGCCAACTATGGATAAACCCTAAGAAATTTAAATCTATCCCTGTATAAGTTACTCTCAACCACCCAAATAAAATAATAAATGGAATCATAGTATATAACATAACTCCAAAACTATGTTTCATATATTCCATATTTTTTTTCCACATTTCAGAAGTATGTACTTTCATTTTTTGAGCATCACCTTGAGCAGCTTTTGATTTATCTTGTAATTCCTTTAACTCATTTTTCAAAAATTTCATTTTCTCTTGATCAGTCAAATATTTATAAGCAAGAGTTACAATCAAAGTCATTACAAATGTTATCCCTAACAAAGTTAAAAGAGGATCCTGAGTAACGAACGAGCCAAACCACTTATCCAATAATACATTTAAACTTTCTAAAACCATCTACTCACCACCCATCATTTTTCTTAAAGCCGGATGCATATCCATCATATGTTGTTTAGCAATTTCTTCATATAATCTATAAATAATCATAACAGCTAACAAGATTCCCGTTCCTCTTGAGAGTGCTCCTAAAATATCTGCTGACGCAGCTAAAAACCCAATTGCAATACCACCCATTACAGTTAATGGAAAAATATAACGAGATAATATTCTTTCAATTACTCTCTCATCCCTTCTAAACCCTGGAATTTGCAACCCTGAAGACATTATTTGTTTTGAAACGCTGGAAGCACCCATCCCAGCAGTCTGAACCCAAAAAATAGAAAAGACAACTGAACCAATGATTAAAAATAAAGAATAACCAAGAGCATGAACAATATCATTATTAAAAAGAGATGTATATTCAAAAGAACCTGTAAATGCTTTGAAAACAATATTAGGAGGTGATATCCATTGGATCAACCCTGAAGCAGGAATATTCCCACTATAAGTTCCTAATAAAGGATATCCCCATTTCTCTAATAAACGAGCCCACAATTGGACATTAGCCATTAAAGCTGCTACTAAAATTACAGGAATATTTGAAGTATAAAGAAAATTTAAAGGCCATCTCATCCCATAACCTCTTATACGCCCAAAAGATAAAGGAATTTCAACTTTCATTGCCTGTGCATAGACTGACATTCCAAATATTAGAACTGTTGCTAAAACTCCAAATAATGCTAAAAACGCATCTTGAGGTGCACCAGAAACTAAAGAAGTTAAAAAAACTAAAATTGCACCAACAGGTGGTTGCCCTGATCCAAAAGCCCATGCACCAAGACTATTTAATGGACTTATTGCTCTAATTATAATCTCAGCAGAAACACCAGCTGCAATAAACAANGATATTCCTGATCCAAAACCATATTTATTAATTATTTCATCCATAAACAACACTAAAAGCCCACCAATTACCANCTGCAATACCAAAATTAATTGAAAGTTAAAATACGCAGGTGTTCCTCTTAACAACAAATCTGGAGCCAAACCTCCCATAAATACATAAACNACTGCTTCAAAAAGAATAAAAAAAATNGACATCAATTTTTGAATCCCTTGAAAAAAGATTCTACCTTCATGTGTAGTTTGATCAATTTTCAAAATTCCAGAACCTGCTAACAATTGTAGAACAATTGAAGCAGTAACTATAGGCCCTATTCCTAAAGATAACACAGACCCAAATGATGCACCAAGAATAACAGACAATTGTTCAAACCTTGCCAATTCATTTTGTCCCAAACCAAATAAAGGAATATTACTTAACATATAAAAACCTACAAGAATTATTAAAGTCCATTTCAACTTCTCTTTAAAACTTAATTTTTTTGTTGCAGGTTTTTTAACTTCGGGAAAAAATGACAACAGATTATTAAGAAGGGGTGACACCAATAACTTCACCTCCTGCAGCTTCTATCTTCTTTTTTGCACTCTCAGAAACAGAAGGCGAAATAACTTTGAATTTACTTTCAACTTTTCCTTTACCTAGAACTTTATCAAATCCTAACTTAGTTGCATTAAATACAAAAGAGTCGCCTTCTTTTAAAACTAAGTCTTTNTCCACATATTTTTTAATATCACCAACATTAATAATATTATTAGTAAAACTACCTGGCCTCTTAAAACCTTTTTTACCAAAATAACTTGTACCAAATTCCTTTAAAATTTTTGGTTTCTTCTGATCTGCCCTCTTTCCAGAACCAGCCATACCTCTTCCACCTCTGTTACCAGCTCCTCTATTTTTCTTCATACTACCATAACCATGAGTAGTTTTTGCTCTAAATTTTTCAACTTTTTTTCTTTTATGAACTACCATCTCTCATCCTTCCAGAATCTTTTGCTCTTTGAATATACAAATTAATTAACTCTGCATTTGAATCAGATCTCACAAGTTCTAACTCTCTTGGACTCACTCTAACTCCTACTAACAAACTTGCAGAAAATTGATCATATCTTATAAGAGTTTTAATAACATTCTCCATCTTCAAATCATTCTCCTTATCAAATCATTAATTGTGTCCTTACGATAACCCAATACACCACCTAAAGAAAATGGTTTTTTAATCCCACCTCTTTCATATCCTTTTCTAGGAGGATGTAATCTAAAATAAGATTTAACACCTGGAATTTCTTTCAACTTTTTCTTACCTTCAAAAAATTCATTAACAAACCCATCAAAATCTAACTTAACTTTTTCTTTAAGGTAATTTTCTGTTAAAGATTTATTTCCAACTATCCTTCCTCTTTTTGCTAATAATTCCTTAGCAGTTTCTTTATCAATCTCACCCCAGGTAACATAATCTTTAACCTTTAATAACATTCCTTTCACAGAATCTGTTAACTCTACAATCACACAACTATTTTTTCGTATCAATTTTAAAAACTTCAAAGTATCTTTTACTTTTCTAGTCATATTAATTGCTCCCCTTACTTGAACTACAGCAATTTTCATTTTTCAGATACACTCCCTTCAACAACATTTATGCCTTTTGCTAATTTCATATTAGATAAATTTTTTAAAGCATCAACACAAGCTTTTACAAGATTAAGTTTTGTTGTTTGCCCAAAGGTTTTGGAATAAACATCTTTAATCCCTGCCATTTCCAAAATTTTTTTACATTGCTTTTGGCAAGTTAACCCGGTTCCCCTAGGTGCAGGCATAAGCCTTATTCTTGAAGAACCACACTTACCCTCTGTTAGAAAAGGAATACTATGTGGCTCATCAGTAACATCTTCCCACGAACCTGAACCCCTAACAATCATAATAAGATTTAATTTAGCATTTCTTATTGCTTTCTCCCTCGCAGGCACAGTTTCTTTTGCAGAACCATAACCTATTCCAACATAACCATCTTTGTTTCCTATAACAGCACAAGTGGAAAAAGTCATTCTATTTCCCTCTCTTGTTACTTTTTGAGTTTGCCTCCAAATTGAAGATTTTCCACCACCAAATTTACCTTTTGATTGTCCTACCTCAAGTAAATCTACCTCCAAATTAGGTAATAAAGCATCTATTATTTCTGGTTCAAGAATTCTTCCACCACGTTTAATTATTTCAGAAATAGAAGTTACTTTCCCTGACTTTACTTCTTTTCCAAGTTGAGTCTTAGGAACCCATTTATCTAAAATCTCTTCTCTATTATTCCTTATACTTACTTTTATTGCTGCCATTTTGTATTAATTTTATTTTTAACTTCTTCAAAATGTTTCACTAAATCTGAAACATTCAACCCATTTTTTTTGTAAACGCCATACAATTTATCAAGCTTTTGTTTATCAAGTTTGGAAATATTATCAATAGTAGCCTTTCCAGTAATTCTTTCATTAGTTGGAAACATTGATTCATCACAATTAATATTTAATCCAGCATCAATCAATCCTTTAATAACTGCAAATAGAGCTGAACCTTTAACAATTGAATAGACTCCAAAATCTACAACTACATCTGAGATTTTACATTTCTTAGCTTTCAATCCAGCTAAAAATCCAACCAGATAAGAAGCACTAGTATTTCCACGGTGAGCTTTCCAACCATAATCCCTACTCAATTCCATTGTATAAGCACCAACCAAAACTTTATCACCATTTGGGATATATTCTACAAATTGAACTAAAAGATTATTAATTCCCTTCCTCACAACAACCCTAATCTTTCCTGATTTAATTAAGCCTAGCCTTAGTTTATAATCGGTTTTACCTTCTCTTCTTCTTCTATACTTTACGGTATATTTCTTATTTTTTGCCATCCTTAATTATTAACCCCCTATCTTCCACATACATTTTAATGTGCCTTCTTGATCTAAAAAAACCACCTTTCGCTTTTTTCCTTAACTCACCATAAATATGTGAAGTAATTCTTCCAGTAGACTTTAACAAATCTAATAATCTTCTTTGAGTTCTTATTTTTAACATCCACTCTTTTTTACGAGGCAGTCTTGCTGTTTTTTTACCTTTTCTTGAACCAGGGCCTGCTCCTCTTCCTTTTCTTTTTTGTTCAGCATCCTTTCTTGCCCTCGCTCTTGAAACACCTACAATTGGCTTTGCCACAATAGCACCTTGCTTAATTAAATCTCTAACATCATTTTTAGTAATAGCCTTCTTTATATCTTCATTTCTCTCAGGATCAAACCAAACTTTCCCTTCTCCAACTTTTAAAATAGACGCGGACATTCTTTTTTGAGTTTTCAGATTCATTTCTTTTTCTCCATTTTAGTTTCAACATTTGAATCTTTTTTAACTTCACTCATTACTTTTTTTTCTTCAGTTTTATCTTTCTTCACCACAGATTTTTTCATCTTTGCCTTTGATAAGCTAATCTTTTTTTTCTTCTTTTCTTCAAATTTATTTTTAAGAGAGTCTAAATATGATTTAACATCTTTAACATTATAAATAGAAACATTCAACTTACAAATTCTTTCCAAAAGATCAATCTTCTTTTTAGTACCTATTCTTCCATCAAGAATAATAATTTCAGACTTAACATTAACACCACTTAATTGTTCAACTCCAAAAACCCTAACTAATTTCATTTCATTTTTCACTAAATTTTTTAAGTTTTTAGGTGCACCATAACCAGGAGAAGGTCTACTCCCATGACTTTTAATCTTCATTCTTAATTTATTTTGAAGGCCTCTAGGTTTATTCCACCTGCTCCCAAACTTTTTTCCTTTATTTGCATCTGTTCTATTAAACAGAGGTTTTTTCTTCGGATTCATTTTGCCATTGCCTTCCCAGCCTTAACTGTAATAAAACATCCATCCTGGAAAATCCGCCTATCCCTATTTGTTATTCTTGTTGCTTGCTCAATTCTCGCAGCAGATTGTCCAACAATCTCTTTATTTAATCCCTTAACAATAATCTCATCCCCGTTTATCTCCACCTTAGAACCTTCCATAATTTTAGCCTTTCTGGGAATTTTTTCACCAAGATAATTCTTAATTAAAACTTCATTTCCTACAACAGAGACAGTCATTGGAAAATGTCCTGAACATATCTTGAGTCTATATTCATAACCATCTATTACTCCTTTAAACAAATTCTTAATATGCGCAACAAAAGTATTAATAAACATTTTATCTTTCTTTAACATTTTTTTGGTCTTACTATTAATTACAAAACTTCCATCTTTCACTTCGAACTTTAACCTTGGATGAAAAAATCTCTTTGATGCACCACCTTTTGGACCACTAATCTTTACAGTATCAAGATCAAATTCAACACTCACACCATCAGGAATTTTTAAATCTACCATTCTAATAACAATAAGCCAACAACTTACCTCCAAGATTATTTTTAATTGCTTCTTTATGAACAACTACCCCTCTTGAAGTTGATACTACCAAAAACCCAAAATTCGCAGCAGGTAAAAATCTTTTCTCATATTTTTCATATCCATTTCTTTTTACAGAAAATCTTGGTTTCACAACCCCACAACCATTTATACTTCCACTAAGTTCTACTTTAATTAAACCACCTCTTCTTTCCTCCAATACCTCAAAATTCTTAATGTATTCAGTAGTTTTCAAAAGAGTTAATATCTGCCTAACTAATTTTGAATCTGGCTTAACCAAACATTCATTTTTTCCCTTCTTCTCACAATTAAGAATATGAGACATTACATTTGCTAATGGATCATTTAACATTTTTTCTTCTTAACCTCAACTATATCTTTTAAAACCTAAAGATTTGGCAAGTTCTCTAAAACATTGCCTACAATATCCAAGTTTATAACTCCTTATATGAGCGCCTGTACGAGTACATCTCCTACATCTTCTTAAAAAAATCCCACAAGTTCTTACTTTAGGAGAATTATTCTTTATATATCTCTCTTTAATTACTGGCTTATTCCCTAATTGTTTAAACATTTTTTTAAAATCACTTGTAGTCATTCTTCCTCGTCCTCCTCAAATTTCACACCGTATTTCTCACCCATAAATTTCATTGCCTCTTCTCTTTTAATTTTATGTGATTTTGGGATTTTAGTGGGCCTTATATTTCTCCTTTTCACCCTAAAACCTGGCCGGGATAATGTAACAGCTGCTTCAAGCCCTATAATTCCGATTTCAACATTATATTCTATTCCAGGTATATCTAAATATTCTGCAATACCAAAACTAAAATTTCCGGAATCATCAAATTTAGTTTCGGGAATAATATTATCAACTGCCACAAGTAATTTTTTCAAGACTTCTTCAGCAACTTCACCCCTTAAAGTAACTTTACAAGCAATATCTAATTTAGGTCTTACACCCCAAGTAGGAATTCTCTTCATAGATCTTGTCTTAACAGGTTTAGCACCAGTGATTATGGTTAACAATTTCATAGCCTTATCTAGTTTTTCTCCGGGCTCACCAACCCCAATATTTAAAGTTAATTTCTCTATCCTAATTTCTCTCATCTTATTCATATTGCAATTAGTCCCTTATCAACAACAAACACATAGTCTTTCAAAGTTTCAGTATCCACACCATCTATGATATAAACTAATCTCTGTTTTTCAAAACCCTTAACAGGTATAATTTCTTTCACACTTCCAAATGTCCCAGTATGTTTTCCATAAATCAAATAAATCAGTGCATCTTTTTCTAATTTCAAAACTTTCTCAATTTGTTTGGATTTAAAATTAAAAATCACTGTATCACCAACCTTACCATCAAATTTATCAAGTAAAACATTTTTACCATCATGAAGATTTACTTGCATCTTTTTCTTTTTTAAAATTGTCAAACCTATTACTTTACACAATTTGGAACTAGAACTTTTAATTGGATAAAGAGATAACTTTCCTTTTACATCAAAAAGTACTTGATAGATTTCCTTAAGTTTAGGCAACTCAATTATATCCATTACCCCAACAGGGAACTTATGATCTCTTATCACCTTTCCATTAACTACAAAATCTTTATTATGTAATATCTGTTTAACTTCTTTTGTAGTCTTTGTATAACTAAGAAGAGTTTTTAACAATAAGTCTACAGTAACACTATTCACAATCTTATGAGGACCGGAACTTGGTTTAGCAATCCATTTAGTTAACTTTCTCTTTAATGTCCATGATTTTGGTGCAGTTAATCTCGTTAAATGATTTTTTACCATTCTATTTTCTCTCCAATACCTTCTTTCTTTTCTTATCTTCTAACACTAATTCTGTAACTTGTAAATTTGAAGTGCTTAAAGGATAAAATCTTTTTGAACCATCCCTTTTTGGGAGAGTTACAGTATCAACATAAACTTTACTCCTTTTCAACCAAACTTTCTCAATTTTCCCAAGAGTTCCTTTAAATTGGCCGCGCACAATTTTTACAGCATCCCCCTTTCTTACTCCCACATTTCTTTTACCTAATTTTTGTCTAAGCTCTTTTGATAAATTTGCACGAATAAAATTTTTAAGTATATTCAAAGGAGCATTCTTTACATATTTCCTTTGTTTTCTAGGTTGTTTACTCCCAATCCAGTTTAAACTAAATTTCTTTTTCATACTACAATTCCCGCAATTTTAGAAACAGCATTCCACCTTTCTGCAACTTCTTTAGCAACCGGTCCCTTTACTAATGTTCCCTTTGGATTACCTTTTTTATCTTTAACAACTACAACCGCATTATCCTCAAACTTTATTCTTGTACCATCTAATCTTCTATATTCTTTCTTTTGTCTTACAATAATTGCTTGAACAACCTTTTTTCTCATATCTTTTGTCCCTTTAACAACTGAACAAGTAATTAAAGAAGCAACACCACCACTAAGATTTCTACCCTTTACAGTTTTTGCACCTTTAAATGAAATTACCCTAATAATTTTAGCACCTGAATTATCGCAAGTCTCAATAAGAGAACCTTTCTGCAATCCCTTTGTAATTCTAGCCTTTACTGGTTTCATTTTATTACCTCAACTAAGATAAAATTTTTAGTTTTACTTATTGGTCTTGTTTCAACTACCCTTATTTTATCACCTAAATTAAGTTTTTTTCCACTTGGAACATGAACTTTAATCCTGGATTTTCTTTTTTCATACCTCTCATATTTAGGCAAATAAATTAATCTTGGAAATTCAATTGTAACAGTCTTGTTCCCACTATCTTTTATCACAACACCAACAAATTCTCTTCCCCTTAAACTATATCCATCAACTTTCTTCATTTTCTATTTTTTCCAGGTAAATTTGAATTCACCGTTATAGACCCTTCATTGAACCCATATTCTATTAGGAGTTTCCTCACCTTTTCAAGATGATTACCCTGGAGCTCAATCACTCCCTTTTTGTATGTTCCTCCACAAGCCAATGAAGACTTTAAGTTTTTTGCCACAGCTTTCATATCAATATTTTTTCCCTCAATACCTTCCACCATNGTAGCAAGTTTCCCAAACCTNCTCTTAGTAAGAAACAAGGAAACCCTTTGATCTTCNTTTGCAATTGATTCACAAACACACAAGTCNATTGGTAATGTACATACCGGGCATATATCACTCATTTATTTGTTTCCTCCTTTTTAAGTTTCAAAAAAGTGTGAATTCTCGCAATGTTTCTCCTTGTTGTCTTAATTAAACCTGGACTCTTAATTGGTGCACCACTTGAAGTTTGGCCCCGTAAAGAAAAGAATTCTTTTCTTAATTCCAATAATTTGTTTTCCAAATCCTGCTTAGATAACTGCTTCATTTCTTTATTCTTGATCTTGACCATTTTTAATTCCTTCTTCTTTCTCCTTTGAATCTGTTTTAACCTTCTTCTTAGCTTCCTTCTTCACCTTTACAACTTTAGTTTCTTCACTTTTAACTTCTGATTCTTCCTTCACATTTGGTGAAAGTTTTTCCTCTTCTTTAAGTATTTCTTTTTCTTTTACAACCTCAACAAGATTACTTATCTTGGAGTCTAAATCTAATTCAGGAATTATAACCTCATCAGGTAATTTTACATGAGCAGGTAAAATACTAACCTTAACACCAATAGTCCCAGATTTTAAATTTGAAGCTTCAACTGCTTTCTCAACAAAATTGGCAGAGATATCACCAGACTTCTTTAAATAACCTGCTAAAAATCTCCAAGTCTTCGCCCTTACACCAGGAATTCCCCTACCTGAAATAACGATCTCAACTCCCTTTGCCCCACCTCTCATAACATTATCTAATGCTTTGTAAGCCATCGCCTTAAACCTTTTGGGACCAAATCTTTCCATTCCCGCAACAAGACTTTTAGCAACAGTTACAGCATCTAAATTAGGATTCACAATTTCAACCACCTCAATTTGAGGATTTTCTAAATTAAATTCGGTTTTAAGTTTTTGAGTAAGTAATTTTATATTTGCACCTTTTCTTCCTACAATTATACCTGGCCTAGCTGTTCTCACAAGTAATTTCTCACCTAAAGGCGTTCTTTGAATTTCAATACTACTACAACTCAAAGTTCCCAAATATTTCATTACAAATTCTTCAATTACTTTTTCATTAATTCTTTGAGAAATTATTTGTCTTTCAATCATTTCTTTTTCTCCATTTTAATTTTAACATTTGAATCTTTTTTAACTTTCTTTTCCACTTCAACATCCCCAGATTTTTCCTTTACAACAATTTCAACATTAGTAAATTTATATTTTCTACCTCTTTGTCTTCCCGGTTTCATTCTTGCAACACCTTTAGTTGCGGAAGCATAACAAATCACTAAAGAATCAGAATTCAACCCTTTGTAAGAAGCATTTGAGTCAACAGTTTTTAACAAACCCAGTATATGCTCTGAAGCTTTTACAGGGTATCTACCCGGACCGATTCCTTTTTTATGGCCTAAATCCCTTAATGCAAATTTGAAAGGGACAGGGATTTTTTGTTCTGTTACATTTTTCAACAAATTTTTTGCTTTTTTTAAATCCTTACCCCTAATGAAATTACAGATCTCAACAGTAAACTTCGTTGAAATGGGTAAATTAAATCCCTTTACTTTTGCGATGTGGTCATTATCTATCATTTTTTAGCTGCAGCACTTGATTTTGTTGCACCAACTCCAGGAGAAGAGTGTTGAACCCTTCCTCTTGAAAGTGCATATTCCCCCAAGCAACCTCCTAACATATCAAATTCAACTTTAACAGGTACAAATTGTTTCCCATTATAAACATAAATTGTCATTCCAACCATTTCAGGTAAAAGAACCATATCCCTACAATGAGTTTTTACCGGCTTTTGCCTTTTTCCATCTTTGAATTTTTTAATTTTCACAAGAAGGCATTTTTGAGCTTCAGTAAACCCTTTCTTAATTGATCTCCTAATTCTCGCATTTGCAAGTTCAGCAAACTCATTTAATCCTAAAGCCCGAACCTCTTGCAAGGTTTTTCCCCTAAACATAAAATCTTTCTTTTTAGCCATTTTATTTTTTTCTTCCAGTTCTCCTTGCTTTTATTTGCCCAACTTTTCTTCCNGGAGGAGCATTCCTTGGNGGNATACTTGGTTTACCCATNTGTCTTCCCCTTCCAGATCCAAATGGATGATCAGTTGCATTCATCGCAACACCTGAGACTTCAGGATATAATTTTCCCCTTGCTCTTTTAGAATGCCATTTCTTTCCAGCTTTCATAAAAGGTTTATCTTTTCTTCCACCACCAGCAATTACACCAATAGTCGCTAAACATTCTTCTTTAAACTTAACTAGCTTTTTTGAAGGCATTTTCACAACAACTTCACCTATACCAGTCTTATTCATTACCCTTGCAAACGTACCACCAGCTCTAACAAATTTTCCACCATCACCAGGGTTTTTTTCAAGATTATAAATTAAAGTTCCATCAGGAATATCTTTTAACTTCAAACTATTTCCTTTATTGACTTCAATCCCCCCTAACATAACTTTATCACCAACAGATAATCCTTCATATGCCACCATAAAATTTTCGCCACTTTCATATTTAATTAAAGCCAAAGGAGCAGAATGTCCCGGACAATTGATAATATCCTTCACCACACCAGAACTTTTTATATGTGAAACTTTTCCCTTATATCTAAAACTTGGAGCCCTATATCTAATAGTTCCTCTTCCTCTCCTTTGTGAAATTATTCTCTTTCCCACATTACATCAGTCCCATTTGTGTCATTATATCAGCNGCCACACCTTCTTTAAACGATACATANGCTCTTTTTTTACCCTCTTTAGTTACAAGTGTATTAACCTCACTTACCTTTATATTAAAAATCTTTTCTACTGATTTTTTAATCATCGTTTTTGTTGCTTTATTATCTACTTCAAAAAGTAATTTATTTCCAGACTCCATCTCTCTCACGGCCTTTTCTGTCGATAAAGGCTTTTTAATAACTTGATAAGGATCCATTTTATTTAAATAAAACCCCCACTTTTTTTACAGCGCCTTCAGTCCAAACAGAAGTCCTCAATTCACTTCCTTTTGCAATATCTGACACATTTAAAGACGATACATTAACAACATCCGCACCCAATAAAGAACGAGCTGACTTACTCAAATCACAAGTTTTTGAAACCACAAATAACAACCCTTTCTTTGTTTTATACTTTCGCCCCCTCATTTTTCCTTTTCCAGAACGAACAGTTTTTGTTACCTTNTCTAATTCATTTTTAAGAGAAGAGTTCTCCAAAGTAATTACAACTTCTTTAGTTTTCTTTAAAGCCTCTAACTTATCTTCAAAAACAATCATCTTTTTTTGTTCAAAGGATGCACCTAATAATGACCTTATTGCTTTTTTTCTTTCTTTTTTATTTATCTTTTGAGAAAAATCCTTTTCAAAATTAGGACCATGAGCTCTCCTACCACCAACAGTACCTGGAGCTACAGCCCCAACCCAATGAAACTGTCTCCCTCTCCTTAACATTGTTTTTCTAGGTACCCTTGAATATCCATGACCATAAGCACCTTTATAATTTCTTCTCCTACGAGATATCTTTGCAGAATAACCCATACCTGCTCCTTCCTTATGACCATAAACTTGCCTTAACTTACTCATTATTACAGCAACAGCCCTTTTAATTAAATTTGGATGATAAGGTTCAGTAAACTGATAAGGTAATTCNATTTGTTTCAATTTCTTACCNTTTAAATCAAGCACATCAACTTTCATTGTTTACTCNCCAATATAATTTGTTTCAATTCTAAATTTGATCCAGTAACTCTTCCCCTTATTGGTTCTGTAAATCGTATCATTCTTTTTGAAGGGCCAGGAATTGAACCTTTTATTAANACATAATCATTCTTAATCAAACCATAATTNAAAAAACCCCCACTGGGATTTACATCTTCTCCATTACTACCTAAAGCAATAATNTCCTTATTATATTCNGTTCTAGTTTGATAGCCTAATTGTCCAGCCAAAGGTGCACTAAACTTTACTTTTCCATAACCTTCTGGGCCCAACACAGCTCTTCTTTGTCCTTTCTCAGATTTATGAGATTTAAGAGTTACACCCATTCTTTTAACAACGCCTTGAAAACCTTTTCCCTTAGTTACAGCATGTATATCAATCATCCTTTGACTTTTAAAGAAATCAACAACTCTTAATTCTTTTCCAACTAAATTTTTTAAATAATCAAACTGGGACTTAGGATCCCTTCCACCAACATCAATTTCAAATATTTCCGGTTTTTTTCTAGCAAAACCAACTAATCTAGGTTGAGTATAAAATAAACCACGTACAAAATCAATAGTTTCAAAATTAATTTCTTTTAACTTTATTTCAGAATCATAATTTTTAGGTAAATTAACTTTTTTTCCAAGAGATTTATCCAATTTATTTGAAACAAAAACCTCAGAAATAAGTTTTGAACCATAAGGCCCTGAATTTTGATAGAATTTGAAAGAAAGAATCTTTAAAGGAGGACACTCAATAACAGTTGCGGGCCAAACAATATTTTNACCTTTAGTCAACGAATGAGGCCTATTATCCTTCAAAACAACATGAGTCATTCCTGCTTTATAACCNGCAAACCCTTGCAAAGAGGGNATTTTAGAGCCTAACCAAGATCTCACTCTAGAATAAATACGTTTGGCCTTCTTTCTCGGCCAAAACTGCAGACTTCCTGCTCTTGGTCTATGTACNTTTGGCATTTTTCTCTTCCATCAAAATATGTTATCCTTTTGTCTCCAACTCACCTCGNGCTAACGACAATCTACAATAGAATCAACGGCTTTTTCATGCGAATCGACGCACAATAATCAATAGGGTAAGAACAAGAGTTTCAGCCATATTTATAAAGATTATGGTTGGTTGCAATTTTATGCTAGAACTAAAAACCTTCAAAGGAGGATTTGATTCTAACTTTTGTTATATCCTCTTCGACAATAAAAGTAAAGATGCGGCTATTATAGATACCTCTATAAATCCGGATTTATTACTAAATTTTATAAAAAACAACAATTTAAAACTAAACTTTGTAATTATTCTACATTCCCATTTTGATCATTTGGTAGGTTACGAGTTCTATAAAGAAAATAACATTCCTATTTATGCACACGAGTCTTTTAAACAAGAAGTAACTAAAAAACTTAAACACAAAGAAAAAATAAGCCTGGGTAATTCAAAATTAAAAATATTACATACGCCCGGGCATATTTACGATTGCATTTGTATTTTAGCAGAGAATAAATTATTCACATCAGATACATTATTTATAGATAGTTGTGGAAGATGTGATTTACAAGGCGCAAACATAGAACATATGTACAAATCATTATACCATCTAATTCTCAAACTTCCAGAAGATATTATTATATACCCTGGACATGATTATGGAAATAAACCTTTTGCAACATTAAAAGAACAAAAACAAACAAATTTTTATTTACAAGCAAAAAACAAAGAGAACTTTTTCAAAACAAGAATGAACTTATAAATAAAATCATTTCATTTTCTTTGTTATTAAAAATCTCTGATCACATTTTGAACAATTGAATACCAAAGCATCAACAGATCTCTTTTTTTGATCTTCTTCGTCAAACCTCATTACTTTTTTTCTTTTAAAAGGTACTTCAATTCCAGATTTATTTCCGCACTTACATTCATATTGTATACTAGCTGTTAAAGTTTCTTCATACTTACTTTTCTCAGCAGTATAATTACATTCCGGACAAACATAATCATTTGATCTAATCTTTGCTCTCCCTGTTTTAGAATCACGAGGTTTTCCCATCAAGCCGATTTTACATTCAGGACACTGACCCTTAAAAACCCATACTTTAGCAAAGCTCTCACTATCCTTACGTTTAGTAAAATAAACACATTCATCCATTGATTTTGGTTCTCTCATTCTTTTAACATGCCCCCTTGAATCTTTTCCCCAATAAAAACCCAATAAATAACAGCAATTACGGTCAAACTTAATATTATAATCAACCAATCACTCATTTTTATAGTTTTTCAATCCTCACTCAAAACATTCCAAAAAAATTAAATAATAGTAATGCTTATAAATCTTAACAAATAACATAAAAAAGGAGTGATGTAAACTAAAACAAAAAATTCTAATCACAGCAGCATTACCATACACAAATAATGTCCCACACATTGGAAACATTGTAGGGAGTCACTTACCAGCAGATATCTACGCAAGATTCCATAGACTTTCAGGTAATGAAACAATATTTATTGGTGGAACTGATGAACATGGTACAGCCTCAGAAATTGCAGCATATAAAGCAGGAATAACCCCAAAAGAACTTTGTGATTTTTTTTACAATATACATAAAGACATTTACGATTGGTGGAATTTAAGTTACGACAATTTTTCCAGAACATCAAAACCAATTCATCATGAAATAACACAAGAAATGTTTAAGAATATTTACAAAAATGGATTCATAGAAGAAAAAACTCTAAAATTACCATTTTGTTTAGAATGTGAAAAACAATTAGCAGATAGGTATATTGANGGAGAATGCCCAAAATGTNATAAACAAGCTAGAGGAGATCAATGCGAATCTTGTAGTTCAGTATTAGATCCAATCCAATTAATAAATCCAAAATGTACAATTTGTAATTCTAAAAAAATTGAATTTAGAGATGAAAAACATTTGTTCTTAAAATTAAATAAATTAGAACCCGAATTAAAGAAATGGATTAACGAAAATGATCAATTAAGAATACAAGTTAAAAACTTAGCTTTATCATGGATAAAAGAAGGATTAAAACCTAGATGTATAACCCGAGATTTAAAGTGGGGTATTAAAGTTCCATTAGATGGATATGAAAATAAAGTATTCTACGTCTGGTTTGACGCACCGATAGGATATATCTCCTCAACAAAAGAATGGAATAAAGAAAAATGGAGAGATTTCTGGACAAATTCTAAAATGTATAATTTTATTGGTAAAGATAATATTCCATTTCATACTATTTTTTTCCCTGGAATGTTATTGGCAGATAAAAGATTTTCATTAGCATATAATGTAGTAGGATTACAATATTGTAACTATGAAAGACAAAAAATCTCAAAAAGTAAGAGTTTTGGAGTCTTTTGTGAAAACTTAGCAAAAGCAGGATTAGATTCAGATTATTGGAGATTTTACTCTACATATTTAATACCTGAAACCAAAGATACTGACTTCCTCTGGAATGAATTCAAAGAAAGAATCAATAGCGATTTAATTGGAAATATTGGAAATTTAATTAATAGAACAACTACATTTTTACAAAAAAATTTTAATGGTAAAGTCCCTGAGCCTGATTTAACAGAAGAAGATAAACATTTCATTTCAATCATAACAAAGGAAATCAAAAATACATTAGAAATTATTGAAAAGGTAAAATTAAGAGAAGGATTAGAAAATATTCTAAAGATTTCAGCATATACAAATAAATATTTTCAAGACAATGCTCCATGGAGNAATGAAGAGAGATCTAAAACAATTATGTATTTGTGCATTAACATCTGTGAAAAAATCGGAATATTACTTTTACCATATATTCCATCCAAATCAAAAGAATTATTAGAAATAATAAATTCAAAAGAGAG
>C687J35504_10001258_pt1 | contig 17790 bp, 16 predicted proteins | sample RifCSPhighO2_02_FD_35504 | JGI IMG/M metagenome (IMG submission 35504) | reverse complement strand
GAGAGGGAGTTAGTCCGAATTCGGCGCTACTCCCTCTCCCCTTGTGGGAGAGGGTTGGGGTGAGGGGTAATATTTTGTGAGGGGTAATATTTTGTGAGTGGTAAATGACCCATGGAGAGTAAAGTGATTACAAATTTTCTTAAGCGTTATCGAGGAATTAATCATGCTTTTTTCTAACCATCTAAAACTTGTAAGATTACATCAGCCAACCGGAATTTGGCTGCTATTTTTGCCATGTCTTTTTGGCATTTTTTTGGCGATAAAAAAATTGCCTGCACTCAATGTCGTAGAAACGTTTCATATAATTTTTTTATTTTTTATCGGATCAATTGTGATGCGCTCTGCTGGCTGCATAATCAATGATTTATTTGATCAGAAATTTGACGAAAAGGTAGCGCGCACCAGAAATCGTCCATTGGTTTGTGGAAAAGTTTCACGTCGCCAAGCCTTGATTTTACTGACTTTGCTATTGTTTTTGGGTTTGCTGATCTTGCTGCAATTTAACCTCAAAACAATTTTAAGCGGATTTTTTGCGCTAGTGCTTGTGATTTCATATCCTCTGATGAAACGCATCACTTACTATCCACAAATTTTTTTAGGTCTGACTTTTAATTTCGGAATTCTGATGTCGAGCTTGGCAATCCTTGAAACTATTGATGTCAGCTCGCTAATCCTTTATTTCTGCTGTATGATCTGGACGGTGATTTACGACACAATTTATGCCTTTCAGGATATCGAAGATGATTTGCATATCGGCGTCAAATCAACCGCAATAAAGTTTCAGAATAGTCCAAAAAAAATTCTGCTTTCATTGAGTGTGATGATGTATCTGGGCTTGATTTATCTTGGTTTACGCGAAGAATTTAAAACAGATTTTTTTGCCATTCTTTTTTTGCCATTCTTTTTTCTGATTTACAAAATCAAAAAATGTGATTTCAAAAATTCCAAAAATTGCATGGCAATTTTTAAGGCCAATTTGTGGATTGGGGTTTTAATTTTAACGGCAATAATTGCGGGATAATGATGGTTATTAATACAAAATGTTCGTGCATCGCGCAGCTTGCACTGAACTTGGTTCAGTGTGCATCGTGCTTCGATAAGTTTAGCTTACGATGAGAGTTGGTTTACTTGGCGGTAGCTTTAATCCGCCGCATCAGGGGCATGTTTATATCAGCGATTTGGCCATAAAAAAACTCGTCCTTGATCAAGTGTGGTGGATTGCAACCAAACAAAACCCGCTGAAAGAAGCAAAAATTTATGAGGGTTATGTGTCTCGCCTTCAAAAATGCGAAAAACTTATTTGGAATCATTCCAGGCTCAAAATTCATCATTTTGATGAAATTCATACCGAAAAATTAATCAAAAAACTCAAAGCTAAATATAAAAATATCGAGTTTTTTTGGATAATGGGCGCGGATAATCTGGAAAGTTTTCACCGTTGGAAAAATTTCAAAAAATTAATTTCAATGATTCATATAGCAATTTTTGCGCGTGAAAAATTTCTGCTAAAAATTAAAAAATTTCCTGCGTGGAATTTCATAAAACAGGGAAAATATTCGATTTTTTTCACAAAAAATTTTGATATTTCTTCGAGTAAAATCAGAAAAAATCTTCATGAATAGCTATATAGTCGATACACATTGCCATCTTGATTTGATTGAGCAAAAAGGTTTAAAGCTCGAGGAAATTGTCGAAAATGCTTTACAAAATAATGTAAAAATTTTGCAAACAATTTGCACGCGCATTACCGAGATTGAAAATTTGCTCAATTACACAAAAAAATATGATTTTATTTACGCTTCGGCCGGAATTCATCCGTGTAATGTCAAAGAACAGCCAAAAATTTCTGCGGCAGAAATTATAAAAATCTGCCAAAATCCAAAAATTATCGGAATCGGCGAAACCGGTCTCGATTATTATCACGATCAATCAACAATCGATCTGCAAAAAATTTCTTTTTTAGAACATATCCAGGCTTCACGTGGAACAAATTTGCCACTGATTATTCACAGTCGTGATTGCGATCATGATATGGCTGAAATTCTAGATTCCGAACAAAAAAATTCTGAATTTCCAGCGATTTTGCATTGTTTTTCCAGTTCAAGAGATTTGGCTAAAAGGGCTGTTGATTTGGGAATTTACATCTCAATTTCTGGCATAGTCACTTTTAAAAATGCCACAAATTTGCAAGAAATTGTTAAAGATTTACCGCTGGAATTTTTGCTAGTTGAAACTGATGCGCCTTATCTTGCCCCCACTCCCCATCGCGGCAAAATTAATCAGCCAGCCTTTACTCGCCAGGTTGTTGAATTCATCGCTGATCTAAAAGGAATTCCAGCTGAAAAAGTTGCTCAAAAAACCACAGAAAATTTTTTTAAAATTTTTAAGAAAGTAAAAGTCTCATGACAAAAAACCACTTCATGAATGAGGCTTTAAAACAGGCAAAAATCGCTTTTGAAAATGATGAGGTACCGGTTGGCGCTGTGTTAGTTGAGCATGGCAAAATTATTGCCAAAGCCTTCAATAAAAATTTAACATTACATGATCCAACTGCTCATGCTGAAATTTTGGTTTTGCGCCAAGCCGCTGAAGTTAAAAATTCATCACGGCTTGATGATTGCGATCTTTATGTAACTCTAGAACCTTGCGCTATGTGCGCCGCCGCAATTTCTCTGGCCAGAATTAAACGTATTTATTATGCCGCAAGCGATAAGAAATTTGGCGCAGTTGAAAATGGCGCCAGAATTTTCCATAGCTCCTCATGTCACCATCAACCAGAAATTTATTCTGGAATCAGCGAAAAAGAATCGCAAAAACTGCTACAAGATTTTTTTAGATTGAAGAGGTAATCGGCGCTATACTTAGAGACGCAATATTACCGAAGCACGATGCACGAAATATTCCAGACACAGGCTCTAACAACCACCTAAACAACCGATATCGCCTTTTTATCTCCTCTTTCCTCGATCTCCTTTTCGCTCAGATGAGTTATGGCCAAAGGCTTGTTTTTGGCGATTGATTCTTTTGTTACCGCAATCGATTTGACATTTTTTTGCGACGGAATGTTAAACATCGCATCAAGCAGAATATTTTCGGCAATAGCGCGAAGCCCGCGGGCGCCGGTTTTGCGATCGATTGCGCGTTTGGCGATTTCTTTTAGTGCCGCTTCCTCAAATTCCAGCTCGACTTTGTCCAGAGCAAAAAGTTTTTGATATTGTTTGGTGACCGCATTTTTTGGTTCGGATAAAATTCTGGTTAAATCCTCTTCGGTTAAGCCTTCAAGCGGAGCAATTATTGGCAATCTGCCGACAATTTCTGGAATCATGCCGAATTTTATCAGATCATCAGGCTCAACTTTGGTGAAGATATCCTTGCGCGAGAGATCGTCTTTTTCGCGCACATCGGCGCCAAAGCCGATGGTTGATTTGCTGCCGCGGACCACGATGATTTTTTCCAGACCGGAAAACGCGCCGGCGCAGATAAACAGAATGTTGCGCGTATCAATCTGAACATATTCCTGTTGTGAGTTTTTGCGTCCCGGTTGAGTCGGAACGGAAGCAACCGTGCCCTCGATGATTTTCAACAAACCTTGCTGCACACCCTCGCCGGAAATATCGCGACGCGTATTGTCTTCTGATTTGCGCGCGATTTTGTCAATTTCGTCAATGTAAACAATGCCGCGCTGGGTTTTTTCAATATCATAATTTGCCGCTTGCAAAAGCCTGGCGATGATATTTTCAACATCGTCGCCGACATAACCGGCTTCAGTAAGAGAGGTGGCGTCGGCCATGGTAAAAGGTACATCCAGAATCCGCGCCAAAGTTTGAGCGAGCAGAGTTTTGCCGCAGCCGGTTGGCCCAATCATCAGAATGTTTGATTTGGCCAGCTCGACGCTATCTGCTGCGACGAGACCACTTGAATCAATGCGTTTGTAGTGATTGTAAACCGCAACCGACAAAACTTTTTTGGCGTGATTTTGGCCAACGACATATTCGTTGAGAATTTTGAGAATATCCTGCGGAGTCGGCTTGCCGCCATCAGGCTTTTTCAGCGGCGATTTTTTTTGCTCTTCGCGCAAAATATCCATGCTCAACCCAACGCACTCGTTGCAGATGAAGGACGCCGGACCGGCGATTAGTTTTTTTACTTCATGCTGTGTTTTGCCGCAAAAGGAGCATGATAGCTCTTTTTCGTTTTCGTGTTTTTTATTTGTCATTCTTGTCTGGTCTTCTGGTTATTACTTCATCTACAAGCCCGAATTCTTTAGCTTTCTCTGGCGACATGAAATTATCGCGATCCATGGCTTTTTCGATTGCGGATAATTTTTGTCCGGTGTGCTTGGCATAAATCTCGTTGAGTCTTTTTTTCAGATTTATGGTTTCTTGCGCGTGGATCTCGATATCGCTGGCCTGTCCTTGAAAACCACCACTTGGCTGATGAATCATGATGCGCGAATTGGGCAAACAAAATCTTTTTCCTGAAGTTCCGGCGGCAAGAAGCAGAGAGCCCATCGAAGCCGCCTGTCCGATACAAAGCGTTGCGACATCGGGACGGATATATTGCATGGTATCATACATGGCGAGGCCGGAAGTCACAATACCGCCGGGCGAATTGATGTAAAAATAAATGTCTTTTTTTGGATCTTCCGATTCGAGAAAAAGAAGTTGTGCTACGATCAAAGAGGAAACCTGATCATTCACCGGTCCTGATAAAAAAATGATGCGTTCTTTCAGTAAGCGAGAGTAAATGTCGAAAGAGCGCTCACCTCTTGCGGTTTGTTCGATTACCATCGGAATCAGGTAATTAGCCTGATCGAGAATTTTTTCTGACATGAATTTGTGAAATTTAATTTTGCGAATTTCTATACCCAATCCAGCTGAAGAAGCCGATTTCTGACTTCGCCTTTTTGGTAAAAATTTGCTCGGAGAATTTGGCTGTATCACTTGATACAGCCCGCATTCTGTTTTGTCGCGCTGCGCGTCGACGGGGTCGCAATTTTTCCTCAAAAATGCTTCGTCATAAATCGGCTTCTTCANCTGGATTGGGTATAGATCAAAGATCTCGGACGTAAATTTCCCGCCTTCATCAACTGGGCAAAGAGTTGGGATTTCGTTAGCTTTGCAGAGTAATTGGTCATCTTCACCGAAGCCTGGGGCGAGATGGACGATGCCAGTTCCTTCTTCAGTTGAAACGAAATCACCGTGAAGAACTACGAAAGAATTTTTAGTTTTTTCGATGAGGTAAGGGAAGAGCGGTTTGTATTTTAGGCCTACTAAATCAGAGCCTTTGACAGTGCTTACTTTTTGAAAATTACCTAAATCTTTAGCGAATTTTTCAATCAAACTTTCTGCTAAAATCAAAATTTCTTCGCCTTTTTTTAATGCTGCATAATCAATGTTTTTACCAACTGCCAATGCAAGATTTGATGGAAGTGTCCAAGGTGTTGTAGTCCAGGCAAGTAAAAAAGTTTTTTCCCTGAATGGTGATTTTTCTAACTCAAATTTAACCGTCACCGCCTTGCTTGCCTTCTGTCTGTAAGAGTTATCCATCCGTGTTTCAAAATTTGAAAGTGGTGTTTGGCAAGCCCAGGAATATGGCACGACGCGGAAATCTTCGTAAAGCAAACCTTTGTCGAATAGCTGTTTGAATGCCCAAATCACTGATTCCATATAGCTTACATCCATAGTTTTGTAGCTGTTTTTGAAATCGACAAAACGGCCTTGGCGCGTTACATAATGTTCCCATTCACTCGCATATTTCATCACCGAGCTTTGACAGGCAGAATTAAACTTTTCGATGCCAAATTGCTGAATTGCCAATTGTCCTGAAACATCAAGCTCTTTTTCCGTTTCCATCTCCACCGGCAAGCCATGCGTATCCCAACCAAAACGGCGTTCAACTTTTTTGCCTTTCATGGTTTGATAACGCGCCACTAAATCTTTGATGAAGCCGGTTAGTAAATGGCCGTAATGTGGAAGGCCGTTGGCGAATGGGGGGCCGTCATAGAAAACGAATTCCTGGCGTGCTTCGTGCAGCCTGCGCTGAACTTGTTTCAGTGTGCTTCGTGCTTCGTGGCGGCAATGTGTGTGATCTTTGAGGGCACAATTTTCTAGGACCGGCGATATGTTATCATCGGATAAATCAGGGTTAAAATTTCGTATTTCAACCGATTTTTCAAAAATTTTTTCTTCTTGCCAAAAGCGCAGGATTTCTTCCTCCATCTTGGCAAAATCAAGATTCTGATTTGGCTCGGGATAATTTTTATTTTTCATTTTTGATTGAGTTTGAATACAGGCTCTAAACTAACAAACGCCTTGAGTTTACGTCAATTCGAAATTAAAACGCGCGCCTCTTTTTTTAGATCTCATGAAAAAATTACGAGTTGGTCTTGCCGGCCTTGGCACTGTTGGAAAGGGCGTTTACGATATTTTGCAAAAAGACGCAAAATTAATTTCCCTGCGCAGTCAGACAAAAATTGAAATTGTTGCAGTCGCTTCCCGCAGCAAAAAAGATTTTCTTGATCCAAAGATCAAATTTTATCCTGACGTTATTGCACTTGCTTTTGATCCTGAAATTGAGGTTGTTGTTGAAGTGATTGGTGGTTGCGGCATTGCTAAAGAATTGCTTGAAGAAGCATTAAAAAATGGCAAGAAAGTAGTGACTGCAAACAAAGCTCTTCTTGCCGAACATGGTTTGGAAATCGCCAAACTTGTCGAAAAACATAATGGTTATATTGGTTTTGAAGCGGCGGTTGCCGGTGCAAATCCGATTATTAAATCTTTCAAGGAAGGCCTTGCCGCCAATGAGTTTAAGGAGTTTTATGCAATTCTAAATGGCACTTGCAATTTCATCCTGACCAAAATGAAAGATGAAAAACGCGATTTTGCTGGTGTGTTGAAAGAAGCACAAAAAATGGGATATGCTGAAGCTGATCCAACTCTTGATATTAACGGCACCGACACTGCTCATAAATTAACAATTCTTGCCGCAATTGCTTCACAAAATCAGCCTGATTTCAAACAAACTTACATTGAAGGAATCGAAAAAATTTCTTTTAACGACATAAAATTGGCCGAAGAATTTGGTTATAAAATCAAACTGCTTGCGATTTATAAAAACCTTGGAGATGCCTTGCAGCAAACGGTTTATCCGGCATTAGTAAAATCATCAGAAAAAATTGCGCAGGTTGATGGGCCATTCAATGCTGTGCTTGCCCTTGCTTCAAACGCTGATTGGAATATGACGATTGGACGCGGCGCCGGCGGCTTAACCACTGGTTCTGCCATTGTTTCCGATTTAATTGATATTGCTTGCAAACGCGACAAATCATTTTTGTTTAACGCTAAAGCTGCAGATCTTGATCAAAAACCGATTCAGGCAATTTCGGAGCACGTTGGCAAATATTTTTTGCGCATGAAAATTGACAAAAGTAAAGCACGCAAAACTGATTTGGTTCAGGCTATTTTTGGCGATAAAATCAAAATTGAGCAGGTCAACTTCATTGATTGCAACGAGGAAATTCTTTGCGGTTTTATTACAGGTGAGCAAAAGGAAAAAAATATCATTGCAATCTTGAAAAACCTTGATTTGGAGTTGATCAAATCTGTAGGGTTTTTGCGAATTGAAGAAACTAATTTCTAATTGTTTTTAAAATTTTGTGTCCAAGAGAAATTAGATCCTGAAACAAGTTCAGGATGACAACCACTTCTTGTCATCCTGAACTTGTTTCAGGATCTTGTTTCAGACACAACATTTTGTACAACAACCTAATTTCTAATGTCCGATTTTCTTTTTGAAATTTTTAGCGAAGAAATTCCTGCCAAAATGCAAAAAAATGCAGTTGATGATTTTTTAAAAATCGCAATGGAAATTTTGGCAAAAAATGGTCTTTCTTTTGATAGCTCACAAATCAAAACTTTTATCACGCCAAGGCGTCTAACGCTTTACATCTACAGGCTTGCGCAGTTTCAAAAAATTCCCGCGATCAAAAAAATAGGGCCAAAAATTTCTGCCGATAGAAAAGCGATTGAAGGCTTTATGAAATCGGTTTTTGTATCGCATGAAGATGAGCTGCAAAAGATTGATGGTTGTTATGTTTTTGTGAAGCCGGAAACCGAAATAAAAACTTCCGAAATCATTAAAAATTCATTGTCGCAAATCGTGAACAGAATGATCAATTCCTGGCCGAAGCTGATGCGGTTTGATGTTGAGGGAAAACATGAGCAATACAAATGGATCAGACCGGTTCGCAATATTGCCTGTATTTTTGGCGATGAGTTGATTGATGTTGAGTTTTTTGGCTTGCAATCAAACCAGCTGACTTTTGCTCGAAGTAGTCAAGCTTTGACAATCACCAATGCCGCTCATTATGAAGAAATTCTCGAAGATGAGTTCATTGTTTTGAATCAAAATTTAAGAAAACAAAAACTGGTCGAGCAAATCAGAAAAATCAAATTTGATCTTGGTTTGGAACTGGTTGATGACGAAGAAAAATCCCCACTTTCTGATGAGGTGATTGCTATGTGCGAGTGGCCACTCGCCTTGCTTGGCGCGATTGAGCAGAAATTTTTAAATTTGCCTGATGAGGTTTTGATTTTAACACTAAAAAACAATCAAAAATATTTTTGCCTGAAGAGCTATGAAGGCAATTTGGCGCCGCAATTTATTTTTGTTTCCAATGTTTTGGTTGATGAAAAAAACCGCGAAAAAATTATTCAAGATAACGAAAAATTGGTGCGTGCGCGCTTGTCAGATGCAGAATTTTTTATTGCTGAAGATTTGAAGAAACCGTTGATTTCAAGGCTTGATGAATTGAAGAAGGTTGTTTTTCATCAAAAACTTGGATCGCTTTATGACAAAACCAGTCGCCTAAATAGCTTGACCAAATTTCTTTCCATCTTCATTCCGCATTGCGATTTATCATTGGCGGAAAGGGCGGCAAATTTATGTAAGGCTGATTTAACCACTAAAGCTGTCGCAGAATTGCCGGAATTGCAGGGAAAAATAGGCAGTTTTTATGCTCTAAAACAAAATGAAGACAAAAAAATCGTTGCGGCAGTTTATGAGCATTATTTGCCTTTAGGGCCGTTTTCAGAATTGCCAAAAACTCCGCTTGGAATTGCACTGGCCATTGCCGATAAAATTGACACAATAGTAGGATTTTTTTTGGCACAGGAAAAGCCAACTAGCTCCAAAGATCCTTATGCTTTAAGGCGCGCTGTAATTGGAATAGCGCGCATCAGTTTTAGCAGTGAAATTGCTTTTCCGATTAGAATTTTGATTGAAAAATCACTCAATGCCTATCCGTTAAAACTGCAAAAAAACCTGCTTGGCGGTAAATTTTTTGAGAATAAAAAAAATCTGATCGAAGAAATTATAAAATTTTTTGTTGAAAGGCTGAAAGTTTATCTCAAGGAAAATGAATCTGCGCGACCTGAAGTGGTTAACGCGGTGATTGATGAATATTTGTCAGACCTTGATGCGCATAAGTATGTTGATATTCTTTATCTCGCCAAAAAAATTAGATTTTTGGATAAATTTGTTGCTGATTCCGCGCATAAAAATTTGGTCGAGCTCTACAAAAGATCAGCAAATATTCTAGCGATTGAAGAAAAAAAGGATGGGTGCAAATACAGCGGAAAACCTTCGCTTCTTACGATGGAAACCAAATATGAAAAAGTTCTGCATCATCGCATAAAGCAAGTATCATCCCACTTTCGTAAATTGGTTATAAAGGGTGAATTTGAATCTGCTTTTAAGTTGCTTGAAGTTTTGGAAGCCCCACTATCTCACTTTTTTGACAATGTTGTGGTAAATCACGAAAATAAAGATTTGCGCGTAAATCGCCTGCTGTTGCTTTCACGTATTCGCACTTTGTTTGATGAGGTTGGAGATTTGTCCAGAATTGAGTTGTGATGTGTTTTAAAGACAGGCTCTAGGGATTGTTCTTAAAATTTTGTGTCCAGAAAATCAGATCCTGAAACAAGTTCAGGATGACAATCTGGGAAAAATGGTTCCAAAACATGTCATCCTGAACTTGTTTCAGGCTCTAGCTTTTTATTTTTTCTTCCAGCGATTTCACTTCCTGCAAAATTTTGTGATCTTTGTTAATCATTTGTGAAATCAATTTTACCGCGTGAATTACGGTAGCATGGTTTCTGCCGCCAAAATTCTGACCGATTTTTGGCAGGCTTTCAGAAGTGAAATTTTTGGTAAGATACATGGCAATCTGGCGCGGGCGCGTAATTGATCTTTCGCGGCTTTTTGAGATTAAATCTGAAATTTTTATACCATAAAAATCAGCGACAATTTTTTGGATTTTATCAATATTTGGTGCACAGGAATTTGATTTGCGCACATAATCAGCCAAAACTTCTTTGGCATTTTCAATGGTGATTTCACATTGATCAAAAATTTTTCCGGCAAGCAATTTTTTTAATGCGCCTTCGAGATCACGAATGGAAGTGTTAATTTTTTCAGCGACAAAGCTTAACACTTCTTCCGGAATTTTTTCGCCCGTGATTTCAGCTTTGCTTTTTAGAATCATTAAACGATCGGCATAATCAGCATTTTTAAAATTGATCACCATGCCGCCGCTGATGCGTGATTTCAGCTTTTCGTCAATATTTGTAAGATCGGACGGGCAACGGTCGCAAACCAAAACTACCTGTTTGTTTTCTTCAACCAGAGTGTTGAAGCAATTCATGAATTCCTGCTGTGTGCTGGCTTTACCGGCAATAAATTGCACATCATCCATGATTAGAACATCGATTGAACGCATTTTTTCCTTGAAGCTCATTACATCATTGTTGCGAATGGATTGCACAAAGTGATACATGAATTTTTCCGCCGAAAGATAAACGGTTCTTTTCGATTTGTTATATTCCCTAATTTGCCAGGCGATTGCTTGTGCCAAATGGGTTTTGCCCATACCAACTCCGCCATGGATGAATAAAGGAATTTTGTCGTCAAAAAGGTTGATTTGCGCGTCAATTCCGGCAGCAATTTTTGCCATTGAAACTGCGAGTTTATTGTATTTAGCGCTAACAAAATTTTGAAAATTATAGCGTTGGTTCAACTCACATCCAAAGGCAAAAACATTGTCATATTTGGAAAGATTGACGATTTTTTGCTCTGATTCCGTGCTCAAAACTTGCTGTTCGATTTCAGCTATTGGAACATAAATGACGCTGATTTTTTTGATTTGTGGACGAATTTCGTGAAGCAGTTTTTTAAGATCAAATTCACGCATTACCCAGTCGCGAATGAATTTTGACGGGGCAGAAAAAATAACTTCATTTTCTGATTGCGAGAAAATTTTTAAAGGTGAGAGCCATTTTCTAAAAACATCTTCTCCCAATTTTTCTATGCAGATTGAAGAGAATTCTGGAAGAAAATCATCATTATTTGAGGTTGTTGGAGCTATGCTTTTGTGAGCAGCAATATCATTCATTTCTGCCTCCAGGGCAAGCCGCAAGCCTTCCATCCATCGATCTTTCCTCTTTGGCCATGGTTGTTTAAACTACCTTCGAAGCCGGAGATGATGTTATAGCAATTTTTATAACCGCAATTGGAAGCAAAATTTGCCGCTTCATTTGATCTGCCACCAGTGCGGCACATAAATAGGAGTTTTGTTTCCTTGTCGACATTGCCAAAAATTTCTTTTAGCGAAGATTCAAGATTATTGGCGAATTCAGGATTTTCCTGCATTTCGGGATAAAGCTGCCAAGGTAATAAAACCAAGCGATTGGTGAATTCAGAAGGATTAACGAAGCCAACAAAATTGAACTCCTCAAAAGTTCTTACATCAACTAAAGCCGAGTTTTGATCTTGTTTCAGTAATTCGAAGGCATCTTGAACAGTGATTTGTTGGACAGACATTTGAACAGCTTTGAAAATGAGAAACTCAAAAAAATTTCATAAGCAAACTCTAAAGAATTTTGCAGCAGTAAAGCGATTTATTTTTTTTCTCCGCAGAAAATTTTCTTGACAGGCGTCGCATCTAAAAAAATCAAAGGAAAAGACTTTGTAATATTTCTGGAGATAGACATCTAAAGGGTTAGTACGGTATATTATTTTCTCGTAGCTAGAGAGATAAGAGGCGAAAATTAGGCAAGAAATTTTTTCTTTTTTGCATGCAAAAGAATCAAAAATGTGCCAATTAAAATCAGTGGCAGAGATAAAATTTGTCCTGTGGTTATTTTGGCAAAGAGAAATCCTATCTGTTCATCAGGTTCGCGAAAATTTTCGATTAAAAAACGAAATATTCCGTAAAGCGTCAAAAATATTCCGCTGATCACGCCGTGACTTTTTGAGATTTTGGTGAATCGCACGATCAAAAAGAGAATCGCAAACAAAATTATTCCTTCGAGAAATGCTTCGTAAAGCTGACTTGGATGACGTGGCAAATCACCAGCGTTGGGGAAAATAACGCCAAAATTTGAATCAGTGATTCGGCCATAAAGTTCCATATTCATAAAATTGGCCAGACGTCCAAAAAACAATCCTACCGGCGTTGCAAGCGCCAGCACATCCATCAACTGCAAGAATCTGATTTGATATTTTCTGGCAAAAAACCACATGCCAAAAATTACACCGCAAAGTCCGCCGTGAAATGACATGCCACCATGCCAGAAGGCGATAATTTCGAAGGGATGAGAAAGGAAATAGGGCAGGTTGTAAAACAAAACATAGCCAATTCTGCCACCAAGCAAAATTGATAAAACCGCCCAGACTATCCAATTGTCATATGCTTCTTGTGTTAGAAATTTTTCCCGTTGGTTGATTTTCTTGAGACAGAAAAGTGCAGATAAAATGCCGGCGATATAGGCAAGTGAATACCAGCGAACGACAAGTGGTCCAAGAGAAAAGGCCGACGGATCAATTTGGGGAAGGGAGACGATCATGAATTTGTAAATTTTTTGGCAACTTTCCGCTTTCAAAAAAAACATCAATGGGAATTCCGCCCCTTGGATTCCAATAACCGCCGATTCTTAACCATTTTGGTTTGATGCGAGAGATGATGTCTTTGGCGATTTGCACTGTGCAATCTTCGTGAAAAGCGCCATGGTTGCGATAGGAAAAAAGATAAAGTTTCAGCGATTTGCTTTCCAGAATTAAGGAATTTGGAACGTAATCGATAATCAAATTGGCAAAGTCAGGTTGGGCGGTAATTGGACAGATTGAAGTAAATTCAGGGCAGGTGAAACGCGCTACATAATCAACATCAAGGTGAGGATTTTTAACTCCTTGCAGGATTTTTTGATCAGGTTTTTCAAAGTGATAAGAAGTTTGTTTTCCTAAAAGGAGTTGCGATTTCTTTGTCATAAACTTTATACCAAATAAACTATCTTTTGACCCATTTCCGGCTTCGTCTTTTTGCCAAAAATACTTCGCCATAACTGGGTCAAAAGATAGTTTATTTGGTATAGTTTCGTATGTCCTGCAAAACAGGGTAAAATCTGTGATTAAAAAAATCTAAAATTTAATGGGTGTTGTAAGCAATATTTATCTCATAATTTTTCTACCGCTCGTCGCTTCACTGGTTTGTCAAGCTCTTCCCCAGAAAAGAATAATTTTCTGGTTTGCTTTTACCTCGTCAGTTTTTTTATTTTTTTTACTACTCAAGATTTTTCCCGACATTTTGATTTATGAGAAAATCGAAAATGATTTTGAACTTGCGCCGCTTTCGCTTGCGCTGGAGTTTAAACTTGATCTTTCGGGAATAATCTTTCTGTTGCTGCTGGTTTTTTTAAAAATTGTTATTCTGGTTTTTTATCGCTCTGATATTGAAAGAAGTCTGAATATAAAAAATGACCGTATTTTTTATTCGGTTTTTTTGCTGCATCTTTTTGCCTTAGTTGGAATTTTTACTTCGAATAATTTCTTAAATTTATTGCTGTTTTTTGAAATTTATGCCTTCAGTTTTTTTGCTATAACTTCCATTTCAAACGATGTTAAGTTGTTAAAAATTTCGTTTAGATATTTTTGTTTCAATTGTGTGTCTTCGCTGCTTTTTCTGTTTTGTTTTTTTGCCGTTTATCTGATTTTTGGCGAGGTTAATTTTAACCAGATTTCAGAAAATTTTTCTTTCATTGCCGCGAATAATTCCTGGCTAACGGCAATCATTTTTCTATTTCTGGCGGCGGCTGTTTTAATCAGGTTTTTTCCACTCTGGCTTTACTTTGACAAGATAAAAAGCGCTAATCCGATTGCCAATTTTTTAGTGATTGATTCACTTTTTATCAAAACACTGATCGGAATTTTCCTGATATTAAAGTTCGTTTATTTTTTCTTTCACGGACATTTGTTTTTTGTTGGTTTTGATTTCAAACCATTGCTGATTTTTCTGGCGATTTTGCTAATTTTTTACAGTTCTATACGGCTTTATCACCAAAAACATCTTAAGCTGATTTGTCTTTATTTTTGTCTCAACAATCTGGGTTTTATCATTGCTGCAATTGCTTTGCGCACGCTTGAATCATTGCAGGCAATGTTTTTTTATTTGCTAAATTTTGCTCTGGTGAATTTATTTATTTTTATTTTTGCCACTTTTTTAAAGCGCTATTTTTCAACTTCTTCGATTGGTAAACTATGGTTGGTCGCAAAAGATAATTTTCTTCTGACTTTGCCTTTGAAACTTTCATTATTTTTTGTCGCTTCTTTTCCGATGACGATAATGTTTTTTGCTAATTGGTATATGGCCTATGCATCTTTCAAACTTGGTTTTGAGGCCTTTCTTCTTGCGGCTTTGGTGATCTCAAATTTTTCTTATGCGGCGGTTGCGATTAAAATAGTGAATTCATTTTTTGCTAAACAGGAATATTGCAAACAACCGGCAAAAGACGACAGACAATTGCTATATTTGCTATCATTCTGGTTTGTGATTTCTGCCATTTATTCAACAGTATTTTTATCAGGCGCCACCAACAATTTGGCAATTCGTTTCGCATCTTATTTGCTATGATAACATCAACTCAACTTCTGCTGCTCGTAATTACTGCGATTCCGCTGCTGAATTGTCTGATGTTTCGATTTTGCGCTGAATTTCCAAAGCTAACAAATTTTGTTAACAAAATCATGCCGGTTTTATTTGCGGCAAATTTATTTGGGCTATATGGCAGTTTAAAAAGTGATAATTCCTATCTGACATTAATTGAGGCGATGCGCGGTATTTCCATAGGGTTTTTTGTCGACAGAATTGCTTTCGGATTTTTGGTTGCGCTTAATTTTTTCTGGCTGGTTTTTGTTTTTTATTCGCGACGTTTTTTGCAGATAAGTTTGGCAAAAAATATCGATGATCTCATGTTTTTTTTCACTCTCGCAATAGCTTTTATCACCCTGATCATTCTTGGCAAAAATCTGTTAAGCGTTCTGTTTTTTTATAATTGCCTGATTTTTTTGAGTTATTTTTTTGCGGCAAAATTTTTGCACCGAGGCGAAACAAGGTTTTCACGCTTTTTTGTTTTTTTACTCTATCTGGAGGCAATTTTTTTCTTTCTTGCTATCGTTGCTACCTACAAATTCACCGCTCAAATTGAATTCGGTAATGGCGGAAATTTCGGTACAAATTTTGATAGACAAAAACATGCTCTGCTTTTGATTTTATATTTGATTGGCCTGTTCTTTTCCGTGCTGTTTCCCGCTTATCTGTTTTATCGAAATATCAATCTCGACACGCTGGTTCTCTATGTCTTCTTCTTCCTCTCATATGCTTTCGTAAGCCTTTACATCTTCATCAAAATAATTGCATATATTTTTGGATTTCATGGTTTTGCTATTTTGATTAAAGCCATTGGATTTAGCGTTTTTGAAGGGCTTTTTCTGTTTAATATCATCGCTGCTTCCCTGTTTCTCCTGTTTAGCAAAGGCATTAAATCTTCATTTTTTTATCTTTTTTTCCACCAATTCGTCATCTGTTTGTTTCTAATATTTCTTGTTGCCGTCTTCGACGCAGGAAAAGTTTACATCCCCATATTTTCATTTTTGTTTTCTTTCACTTTGATTTTTTTGTGCCTTTCAAATCTGGTTTTATATCTCACAAAAGCAGCAGACAAAAGCATGAGTGGTTTATTTTATAGTCTTACAATCACCTCTTCTTTACTGATTTTTGCTTTTGCAAACATGCTTGGCATAGCGCCAGCTTTTGGCGCAATAGAGAAATTTTTTGTCATTAAAATTATCTGGCAGAAGAAATTGTTGATATCAGCAATGATTCTTTTGGTTAATTTTATCAGCATCGCAATTCTTGCCTGGAAGATGATTATGCCATTGTTCTTGCGGGTAGAAAAATCAATCGAAGATAACGATCTTGCAAAAAATATTGATTATGATTCAAGCTTGATACTTACTGGTCTGACGGTGGCAATCTTGATTTTTTTAGGCTTGGTTTTGTTTTCACCGATAATCAATTTTTTTGAAATATGAGCGAAATAAAAACCAAAGTTTTAAAGATTTGCGAAGATGTCAAAAAAGCAAGCGCAGAGCTTGCGAATCTTGAGTCCACAACTAAAGATCAGATTTTGCTTGAAGTGGTGAAATTGTTAAAAAAACACACGCCAAAAATCATCAAAGCCAATCAGAAAGATCTGAAAATTGCCAAAGAACACAGGCTTGATATTGCAAGGATTGACCGGCTTACGCTCGATGAAAAAAGAATCGCAAACATCATCAATGCCGTCAAAGATGTTATAAAACTCAAAGATCCCGTCGGAAAAATTCTTTATGATATTACCAGAGAAAATGGTTTGCGTATCAGAAGGATAAGCACGCCACTCGGTGTGCTTTTGGCGATTTATGAGTCGCGTCCTAACGTAACATCTGACATTGCCGCTTTGTCTTTAAAGTCAGGAAATGCCGTGATTTTGAGGTGCGGATCTGATTGTGTTCATTCTTCAAAAATTATCGCTGATGTTTTTCGTGAAGCATTGGAGAGATTCAATGTTGATAAAAATTCAGTGATTTTGGTTGCAAATATTGAGCGGGAATATGTCCTGGAACTGCTAAAAATGGAAAACCACATTGATATCGTAATTCCTCGCGGCGGAAAATCTCTGATCAAAGCCGTCATGGAAAACACTAAAATTCCGGTTTTTCGCCATCTTGACGGCAATTGTCATACCTACATTCACGAGAAAGCTGATTTCAACAAAGCGCGAAAAATTCTGCTTAATGCCAAGATGAGAAGAGTTGGAATTTGTGGTGCTACAGAATCACTTCTAATTGACAAAAAAATTGCCAAAAAAATTCTGCCGTTAATTGCCGATGATTTAAGCGAAGTGAAATGCGAAATGCGTGGTTGCGCTGAATCTGCCGCAATTGATCAACTCATTAGGCCAGCTGAAGAAAAAGATTTTTATACCGAATATCTCGACAAAATCATTTCAATCAAACTGGTTAGGGATATTGATGAGGCAATAAAGCATATCGCGATTTACGGCTCTTCGCACACTGAAAGCATCATCACCGAAGATAAAAGTGCTGCAGAAAAATTTTTGAAAAAAGTCAATTCGGCAATTGTGATGCACAATGCCTCAACACAATTTGCCGATGGTGGAGAATTTGGTCTCGGTGCTGAGGTTGGTATTGCCACCGGCAAACTTCACGCCCGCGGTCCCGTTGGATTGGAGCAACTTACAATTTACAAATACATCGTTGAAGCCAATTGCGGATTGCGTTAAGAGGCCGGCTCTTAGAGCCTGTTTTCAAACCCAGCGCGTTTCGATTTTGCCCAAATTTTGTGCGACTTTTTGGCAAAATTTTGCCGCTGTATCTGGCATACTGCAAAAAATT
>C687J35504_10001247_pt1 | contig 17898 bp, 10 predicted proteins | sample RifCSPhighO2_02_FD_35504 | JGI IMG/M metagenome (IMG submission 35504) | reverse complement strand
GGAAGGAAACTTTTTACTGCGCCGCGCGCTCCTGCGAGCGCGCGGCATCATTGCCATAAGCGCGGGCGTGCAGGGCGCGCTTGTGCAGATCGGAGTCGACAAACAAAAAATACTCGTTGCGCACGACGGAGTCGACCTTGCCGCATTTGGAGAGGCGAAACGAGACAAAAGAGTGTGGAGAGAATTCGGCATACACCCTGAACAATTCATCGTTCTTTACACTGGACACTTCTACGAGTGGAAGGGCGCCGACACGCTCGCGAAGGCGGCGCGCTTACTCCCAAAAAATGTACACGTCGTTCTCATGGGCGGGATAGATNAAGAGCTTGCACAGTTCCAAAAAGAGTATGCCGGAGAACACATCAGCATTCTTCCACATCAACCGAAAACGCGGATACCGATGTTCATCAAAAGCGCCGATGTACTTGTGTTACCGAACAGCGCAAAGGCGGAAATCTCACGCTCGCACGCTTCTCCTCTCAAATTGTTCGAGTATATGGCTTCAGGTGTCCCGATCATCGCGTCCAACGTGCCGAGTCTGCGTGAAATCCTCACGGACGAAGCCGCTTTCTTTTTCAATCCTGATGATGAGGCGGGTTTGGCGAGCGCTATAGTGGATGTTCTGGAGAAAACAGAAACGGCGAGCAAAAAGGCGCATTTTGCGTATACTAAAGTTCACGGCTACACTTGGGCCTCAAGAGCCGATTCAATAGCCGCATTTCTGCGTGCGCAGATCGCTTCGTAACCGCACCGCTTTCTTGGGAGGGGTGAAGGAGCAGTGGATAGAGGTGTGATTGCGCTTGGCAGAGTAATGAACAACCGTATCCCGCACAACGTGCTACACCATACATTTAAAGACCATGGAAAGTATCAATACACTTCACATATATCGGCAGATGCTGGCCGTTGCACAGCTCGCGCGGCGCGCCTATAGGCCGTATGCAAAGCAGATACTCGCACTNACCGGTCTCGGTTTTCTCAGTGGATTACTCGAGGGTATCGGTATCAATGCGNTCATTCCGCTTCTCACCTTCATACTTGGCCTGCATGATCCGGCGACGGANATGCTGTCNCANGCGATACAAAGCTTCTTTATATTTCTACACGTTCCATTCGTACCGAAGTATCTGCTCGCGTTTGTAGTTGCACTTTTCATAGGTAAAGCGTTTGTCGCCCTATGGCTCAGCTACATTCAGATACGCATTACGACCGAGTATGAACGAGCCACGCGTTCGAAACTCTTCAGCATGGTCCTGCGTGCTTCGTGGCCGTATCTATTACGGCAAAAACTAGGCAATCTCGAGACGGGCTTGATGATTGATACACCGGCTGCGACCGCGATGCTTACGAAGCTGAGCTTCACCATTACGCTCGCGACGAGCCTTCTCATGTACCTTATTGTGGCGTTCTCTATCTCGCCCTTTGTAACGCTGTCGACCTTTGCGCTCGGCATCCTGATATTCGTGACGCTGCGCCCGCTCATGGACCGTGTACACGGTATTTCCTCGGAACGCGCGTCGCTATATCGCGATACGCTACATCATGTGACCGAACACGTAAGCGGACTCAAGACCGTGAAGGCGTACGGGGTCGCCGAAGAAGCGATAGCGCGCGGCGAGNGCTTGTTTTCCGGNATNAAGGCGCTCGCGCGGCGCATACAAATTCTGCAACAGGTCGCAACGCAAGCCGTCGCGCCGATAGGCATCGTATATATCGCGGCGATACTTTCTCTCGCATTCAAGACACCCTTCATCTCGCTCGCCGCTCTTCCGGCGTTGCTCTATCTCATTTATCGTATTTTTACGTACGTCCAGCAACTACAGAACAACGTGCAGTACATGAGCGAACTCGCGCCGCACCTTGAGCGCGTCATCAATTACGAAAGCGCCGCGGGGGAGTGGAAGGAAAAAGCGCAGGGAGACAAACCGTTCGTTTTTAACTCTGAACTGTCATTCGACAACGTCTCGTTCGCATACGACGAGGGTCGCGAAGTCCTCAAAGACGTCTCATTCACGATCCCGAAAGGTTCCATGGTGGGCATAGTGGGCCCTTCGGGCGCGGGCAAAACTACCTGCGTCGATCTCATCTTGCGCCTTCTTCATCCTGCCAAAGGATCTGTAGTATTGGACGGCGTCGACTGTCGCACCATCGCGCTCTCGGAGTGGCGCAACAAAGTCGCGTATGTGTCACAGGAATTCTTCCTTCTACAGGATACGATACGCAACAACATCACGTTCTATGATGACACGATGTCGGACGAAGATATTATGGAAGCGGCGCGCATGGCGCATATCGATGGTTTCATCAAAGAAAGTCCCGAAGGGCTCGACACTAAAGTCGGCGAACGGGGCATCAAGCTCTCTGCTGGCGAGCGGCAACGTATCGTGATCGCTCGCGCGCTCGCGCGCAAACCTCAACTTCTCATTCTCGATGAAGCGACTAGCGCTCTCGACAATGAGTCGGAGGTACACATCAAGCGTGTCATCGAAGAATTAAAGGGGAAGGTTACCATCGTCGCCATCGCGCACCGCCTCTCGACCATTATGGATTCCGATATGCTCATCGTGCTCTCCGAAGGCAAAGTCGCCGAGAAGGGTTCTCCGAAAAAACTCCTAGCGGATACAGATTCTTATTTCTACCGAGTGTATACACTCGGTCAGTAAATGGCTATGACTTCTAACGGGGTGAAAAAGAAAATCGCGATTATTCAAGCAAGAATGGGTTCTTCCAGAATGCCGGGAAAGATCCTGAAGGAGATCGCCGGTAAACCCGTTCTCTGGCACCTTCTCGAAAATATTAAGCATTCACGAGAGCTCACAGATATAGTCGTGGCGACTACCGGCAAAAAGGAGGATGATGCGCTCGAGGAATTCGCCCGGGAATACGGCGTCAATTATTTTCGCGGGAGTGAGGACAATGTGCTCGAGCGTTTCCATAAGGCCGCAAAGGCCGTCGGCGCATCGGACACGGATATTATCGTGCGCATCACGGCGGATGATATTTTTATGGATCCGTACATCATTGATGCCCTGATCACTTTTTTTGATTCTACCTACCCATACTATCGATTGATGTCCAACAGTTTAACTCCAGGGTTTCCGTACGGCCTGTATTTTGAACTGTTTGATGTCGCCTCGCTCAAAGAGGCATACCAAAATGCAACGACAGAATTTCAAAAGGAGCATGTCACGCCGTATATCCGCGAGAATGAAGAAAAGTTCCCGGCGATAGCTATCGAATCAAGAGGCGTGGATTTTTCAGATATCTATCTTTCGATCGATACACCCGAAGATTTCGAGCGGAACCGTCAGATAATAGAATATTTGGGATCAAAGCATATTGCGCACCCGTTTCGATTCAACGACGTCGTCTCTGCGTATAAGCATTTAAGACTAAGTAAAACCTCCACATGACAAAAATTGGCGTTGTAGGGAACGGCTCTATGGGAAGGCGGCGTATCAAACATGCGCAGATGTACGGCTACAAGGACATCACGGGGTGGGATGTGAGGCCCGATCGGAGATATGAGGTGGAAGAAAAGTTCGGCATTAAAACGTCGAAAAGCCAGAAAGATTTTGAAAGCTCGGACTTTGACGCGATTTTCATCTGCGTTCCGCCTGCGGATCATTATTACTATATGAAACTCGCTGTGAAGAATGGCTGGAATTTCATGGTGGAAAATCCCGTCTGGCACAAAACGAAAGGTCTCGACGCGCTGCAAAAAGACGTGCAGAAGAAGAAATTGGTGGCGAACGTCAGCTGTAACGTACGGTTTTTGAAAGCCACGCAACGTATCAAGAAGCTCGTACAAGAAGGCGCCATTGGGCCTGTACTCTCGGGTGTCGTAGAAATAGGGGAGTATTTGCCCGATTGGCATCCGTATGAGCCCTACACCGATTATTATCCTTCAAAGAGGGAAATGGGCGGCGGACTTGACGCCATGTGCGACCTTGATTGGCTCGTCGACATCTTCGGCGATATAAAAAAGATGAACGCGGTCTACGCGAAAAAATCGAAGCTCAAGATAGACACGTACGACATCATTGATTTTGTCCTCGAGTTCAAATCAGGGCCGCAAATCATACTTCATACCGACATGCTCCAGACTCCGTACGGCAGGTCTACCAAGCTCATCAGCGAGAATGGAATCATCGTGTGGGACTACAAAGCGGCCATTGTGAAATACTATGACCGGCGGACCAAGCAATGGACGGACTTTGACGAATCGGGAGCTGGCGCTACCCCCGGAAAAGGAGGTGAGAAATCATGGGCTGAACAAATGTACGTGGACGATTCATACTACTTCTTCGAGTGCTTGAAAGGAGAAGCGAAGCCCTTGAATACGATAGAAAGCAATGCTCGTTTATTGAAACAGCTCTTAGAAGCTATCGGCTACCCCATTAGAGGCAAAACCGCACCGCGGTCTGCTCGCGACAGTAAGGCCTCTAACGGGGCAAGCGCAGGCGCGGTTTCTGACGGCATGAAAAAGAGACGCGTGCATAATTCTAAAGTACTATGAAAATTCTACTTGTGTGGCCGGTGCCCAATCCCGAGATCAGCGTTCTCTTAAAAGAACTCACTGATGCCGGCCACGAGATAGTCTACTGGGTCGGGTACCACTCTGTATCGCATCTCACGCCGAAGGGGGCCATATTCCATGATCACTACGACGCGTGGGACGGCAAGCCCGCAGACGCACTTAAGGACGCCTCGTTCCCGCCCCCATCCTTGGAATTGATTGAGCGCTTATACCGAACCGAATCGATCGTGCTTTCTATGATGGACAAGCACTACGACACGGCACCGGTCAATGAGCGCAAACACATCTATTACTCGATGCTTTCGTACTGGACAGGGGTACTGGATACCGTTAATCCTGACGCCGTTGTTTTCGCGATAGTGCCTCATACCGTATACAATTATATTCTCTATGAGCTCGCTCGCTTGCGCGAGTTGCCCACACCTTGTTTCGAGGACACTTATGTTGGGTCGCATCTTCTGTTCTATGACGATTTTTGGACTGGAAGCAAGGAGTTACGCACTGAACTCCGCCGTTCTTCCAGTGCGAATTTACACGACCTTCCGGTAGATTTGCAGACGTATTTCGATAGATTCTCGCGTACTGAAGCACAGCCATTCTATATGGCTCAACAAAAGGCCGTTGGCTCTGGTTTAGGATTGCTTTACCATCGCTCTTTCATCGCGCTCTCCGGACTGCTTTCCGGAAAAACGTTTGTATTAACTTGGAGATTTCTCAAACGACTGTTTGAAGATAATCTCGCGCGGGAATATGGGGAGGTCGTGTCAATATCGAAAATATCGGAGCCATACGTGTATTTTCCTCTCAACATGCAACCTGAACGCTCAACCTCGCCACAGGGCGACGTATTTCAGGATCAAATACTTGTTGCGGAGACAGTAGCCGCATCATTGCCAAAGGGTTGGAGACTTGTCATCAAGGAACACCCTTCGCAGTGGTGGTTGCGCGGGAAGACACGTTATTCAAGCGCACGCTACCGCGGCTACTACCTACGTCTCGCGCGCATTCCACGGACTACCCTCGTACCGACCTTCTCCAACACGTTCGAACTCACGAAGGGAGCGCAATCGGTAGTCGTGATAACCGGAACTCCAGGGTGGGAAGCTATTATGCGTAATATCCCGACTATAGTATTTGGAATCCCTTGGTATCGCGATTGTCCAGGTGTTGCGCAGGTCGCAAACGTTGATGAATGCAGGACGGCGCTGTCCAAAGTTGAATCAGGGGGATTAAAATCNACTCCCGACGGGGTAATTTCTTTTCTGGCGGCGCTTGACGCCGTGTCAATACGCGCTTTTATTCATGACCAAATCGGTCAAAGTGAGAACATGAGTGGCGCGGAGTCGTTCCAAAACATCGCATTGAAATTAAAGTCCGTGCTACAGGGAGTGACGCAATTACGATAAAAATCAAACAATGTTTATGTTCCTTAAGATGCCGTGTTTCTTCAGGAAATCTCAGTTGAATCATGAGAATATATTGATTTTTCCACATATCCACTGCTGTTTTTCCTGACACCTTGAGTTTGTGAGAGTTGTGCCATCTCGGATAGCCGAGAAAGATTTATAGTATCCGAGATAGGATGTAATAAAAGGGGCTGAATATACTCTCAATACCTAAAGATTAAGAATCAATCTCGGCTAAAATGCGGAACTTCGCCACACAGAATGAATCTTGTGGAATCTAAGTCACATATTATCCCCAAAACAGGAGGAGATTATTCTTACACTCGCTTCATGAAGCATGCTAATTTTGCGAAATGTTTTCTGAATTCGTCCATATGCAAGCCAATCACTTTCTTCTCAAAGTTTTTCTCGTGCTTTGGTTTATTGGTGGCTCTTATTCTGTTCCGGTACTTGTGCACGCAGAGGAGGAAGATCCCGTTTTTCCCGAATACTCGTACCGCCAAACTGTTTTGAGCACGAGAGATCGTATAGGAGGATTTAATCACACAATTCCGATTGAGACTCCGCCGGGCCGCGATGAACTCCAACCAGATCTTCAGCTTACGTATAATAGTCAAGACATCCTGATAAATAATCTTTTTGGATACGGGTGGAGTGTCAATGTTCCGTATATTCAGAGAATCAATAAGAAGGGAAGTGAGAGTTTATATTCCGATTACTATTTCTTCTCCTCACTTGACGGAGAGCTCGCTACCACGACCGGTATTGCAACAACGACTAGTTTTGCGCCTCGTGTTGAGAATGGCTCGTTCCTTTCCTACTCCCTAACTAATAACGTTTGGACCATTTACGATAAAAAGGGGACTAGATACTCATTTGGCATTACCACAAACTCGCGTCAGGATAATCCCTCAGATAGCTCGGAAGTGTATACGTGGTTCTTGGAAGAAGTACGGGATACGAATGATAACTACGTCAAATATGAATATGACAAAGACAACGGCCAAGTATATCCTTCTACAATTACGTATACCGGACACGGCACCACGGATGGTCCTTTCGCCATAGACTTTTTGCGAACGAGCAGAACCGATGTCGCAACGTCTACGGCTCCCGGGTTCGAAGTGATATCGAAGTACGTCATCAATGAGATCGACGTACAGATAAGCGGAACGACGACGAGGAAATACGAACTGTCTCACTCTACGGGAGAGAGCGGCGAACGACTCTTACTCCAATCAATTACGGAGACCGGTTACGCAGATGATGGCGCCCTTACAACCTTACCAGTAAGTACATTCTCATATGCGACTAGCACAAAAACTTGGACAGAAAATGGAAACTTCACGATTCCGTTTGTTTTTGATACATCTGGAACGGAAGATCAGGGCGTGCGTCTTGGGGATGTAAACGGTGACGGACTACTGGACATAATTCGTTCATCCTATAATGGGACCAACATAAAGGAAGTTTACATAAACGATGGAGATGGCACCGGATGGACATTAGATAATAACTATTCAATCCCCATAAATTTTTCCGAGTATTCTGACATGGGAGTCATTCTCGACGACGTGAATGGTGATGGACTCGTAGATATTCTCCAATCATTCATCAGTTTCACTTCTCAAGAATATAACAGATTGTACCTCAATAAAGGAGATGGTACGGGTTGGGAATTACAAGCGAGTACGACAATTCCTGTTACATTCCTTAACTACCGAACTTATCTGGGAGTCCAGTTAGGGGATGTAAACGGTGATGGTCTCACTGATCTCGTTCAATCAGCAGTTGACGGGACACACTATCACGACGGCGTGTATTTAAATGACGGTGATGGTACTGGATGGACATTAGACAGCAACTATTCTTCCATGCCGCTGTACTTTAATGATCCGGGTGACACAGGTGCACGACTCGTTGATGTTAATAACGATGGATTAGCCGACATTTTGTATTCAAAAGATCCTTATGGAGTTCCTGGTAGAGAATCAGCGATATACTTGAACAAAGGAGATGGGACAGGATGGGATCTAGTATCGACGACGACTCTGCCGTTTGCCTTTGTGGCGTCCAACTTGGATCACGGAACGCGACTTGCTGACATCAACGACGATGGACTTATCGATGTCGTCTACTCTAACAATTCCTCTGCCTATCCTGGGTTTGAACAGGGTGTATACATTAACAATGGGAAACTAGAGTGGGGGGAAGATGAAGATACTGATTACGTATTGCCAGCAGTCGAATTTGCATATAATGGATATGATAACGGGCTTCGCATTCTGGATATAGATGGTGATCGTCTACCTGATTTTGTTCGTGCATTCTACGATTCGTCAGATCACAAAGCGGCTTACGTTCACGATGGATTATCAGCGGATTTAGTTGAAAGAGTTGCTACTTCCGAAGGAGCTATTACCACCGTCATCTATAAAGGAACTCCTGAATACCAGAGTGGCGGCGTACCTGCGAACGGACAACTTCCTCTCGTACTCACTACAGTCGAATCAGTCGGCATTTCTGATGGGTTCGGTAATGTTGCCACGACCACATATTCGTATGGCGGCGGTCTCTACTATTTCAACGATTCGTATGACCGTAAGTTTGCCGGTTTTGCGACAACGACAACCACAAATGCGGCCGGACATGTGACCAAAGAGCACGCACACCAGGGAGATGCCTCAAATTCATCACAAGGCGAATACAACGACCATGTTTCAAAAATAGGGAAGGTGTATCGCACGGAAGAGTACGATGATTCAAGTAATCTCTACAGAAAAACCATCACTGAGTGGGACAAGTATAACCAAGGGACTGACAGAGACTTTGTAAAGAAGGCACAAGTAGTAACATTCTCATACGATGGTGATGGAGATCATAAGGATAAAGCAGAATCGTTCACGTCCAGTAATACAAATGGGAATCTCACGCAAAAAATCGAGTGGGGAGAAGTGACGGGAAGCGACGATGGCACGTTTACCGACACCGGAAGTGACAAACGTACAACGGACATCTCATACGCAACGGATGGCACATATGTTGTCGGCTTACCTTCGCAAGAAACGATTACAAACCAGAGCGGAACTAAAGTCAAAGAAGCACGGCACTATTATGATGGTCTCACGCTCGGTAACGCTGACGAGGGGAACGAAACGAAGACGAGCAATTGGAAAACTGGCACTACGTATCTCGACACACTCTACTCCTACAACTCCTACGGACTTGTCGCCACGTCGACCGACCCGCGCGGCAACTCCACCGGCTACGTATACGATCCCTTCAATCTCTACGTTGCGACTACGACAAATGCCGTTGGTCACATCACCGGCAGAACGTACGACTACTCCTCTGGTAAGACGAAACTTACTGTTGATCCAAATGGTCTTCAGTTTGAGATAACGTACGATGGCCTTGACCGTCCTTTGACAGAAAAGCAACCCGATATATCAACCCCTTCTACCCTAGTGAACAAAAAAACCTATTCCTACACCGATACGGTGGGCTCTCGAAAGGTCTTGGAAACAAACTATCTCGACAGCTCTGTAGATTTTACCCTCTACACGTATCTTGACGGTCTTGACCGTAAGATACAGACGAGAAAAGAGGCCGAAATATCGAACGAATTTTCAGTCAAGGATTTTGCGTATAACAATCTGGGTCTTCTCCAGAAAGAGCCATTGCCATATTTCTCAAGCGGTTCTTCAAAAACCACTGCTTCAACAAACACCGTTCTCTACTCCAGTTATCTCTACGATCCGCTAAAGCGCATTACGGCAATCNGTACCGCCGTCGGTACTACCACGAACACTTACGATCAATGGGTAACTACCGTTGCGGATCCAGAAAGCAACTACAAAGACCTTACTCATGACGCATATGGGAATCTCGCCCAAGTAGTGGAGCACGAGGGGATAAACAACTACACCACTTTGTATACATATGACGCAGTAAATGATCTTGCCACAACCACTGACGCCGATGGCAACATCCGTAGATTCACATATGACGGTCTCGGTCGGCGACTCTCTGCGGAAGATTTGCACGATACGGCAGATGGGACGTACGGCTCTTGGATCTATACATACGACGATGCAGGCAACCTTACTTCGCGAATTGATCCCAAGAGTCAGACAGTCAATTTCACCTACGACGACATCAATCGAGCTCTTACAGAAAACTACACTGGTGGTGTGGGAACGGAAGTAACCTATACTTACGATTCCTGCACGAACGGTATTGGCAGGCTTTGTTCCGCCGTCATGCTCGGAAGTGCAACAACCACTCTTACCTACAACGCGCTTGGTCTTATCGCCACAAGCACGAAGACAATAAGCGGTACCGCATACGCGACCGGATTCACCTACGACAGACAAGGTAATACTTCTCTCCTCTCATACCCGAATGCTGCGCAGACTCGCTACACGTACAACACGGCAGGACTACTTGAGAAAGTGGAGCATAAAGGCAACGGAGAGCCTTCGTTCGCTACTATCATAAACAAGGTTGATTATTCGCCGACCGAAGCGGTGTCGTTCAAGCAATTCGGGAATGCAGTAGAGAGTACATATACGTATGACGCGACGAAACTCTATCGGCTCACCAATATCTTCACCATAGCCTCAAGTACGTGGCAGGGAGGTGGTCCGCTGGGTGTTCTCGATTGGGCTCATTTTGCAACATCTCCACTCCAAAGTATTCTCGCAAGGGCAACACTACAGCCGCTCGCGGTACAGTTGCTTCTTGAAGAAGGCGGGGTTGATTTGCTGTTGACTGAACAAGGAACCACAACTACGCCGGAGGTTCTTACAGTAGAGGAACCAACAGCAACTACAACGAGCGAAGAAACAGCCACTACATCCACAGAATTTCTCACGAACAAAGAAACGACAGCAACCACGACCGAAAGTACGATTACCATCAGCACCACAACACCCTCTGCGCCTGAACAGGCGCCAGAAATGGCCGCTGAAGAAGTTACTTCAGCGGAAGAGAGCTCTGAAAAAATTGCAGAAGAGCAGATAGTCACTGAGCTACCGCGGGAGTCTGTAGGCACATTCGTTGAAGTACCAGGGTTACGAACTCCAAACTCGGAATCGTATCGGCGAATTAATGCGGGAGGATCGGAATTTAAGACAAAGTTTTATGCCGGTGATGTATACTACAAGAGCTCTTCAACGGAACTTTTTGAGCCCATAGACACAACGTTAACTGCAAAGAGTCCTGGCGGCTGGGAGATGAACAAAGCAGAATATCAGGCAACCCTACCTCATCGACTGTCTGAAGCGCCTATCACCTTCAGGAATAACCGACTGAACCTCACGATCAGTACTCCGGCAGAGAAGTTAGCTCCCAATAGTGGGTACGGCACCCTCATGCAAAACTCCGACGAGCGAGCAGTGCGATATGCCGACGCATTGGGCTTTGGCATCGACCTCGAGATCGAGCTCACAAACGAAGCTCTCTACAAAAATGTTGTTATTAATGATCTGGGATCGCTGGGAGACATCGAAGGAAAGGAGCACGTTGAATTTCCTTTCACACTGACCATTGAAGAAGGTGTTTCCGTTCTTGTGAATGGTGAAGAACTCAAAGACGGCACGTCCGTAACGACGGACAGAGAGGCTGTCATAGTCGGAGCGGAGGGCCAAAAAATCTACTTATGGTCTCCTATAGCACGAGATTCTGCCAGACATCTCACGAACATTTCAATACGTTATGAACGAGTCGGAAACACGATGTATCTTATAAAGATTGTTCCCGCGCAGTGGCTACGCGACGTGACCTATCCGGTCCGAACAGATACTGTTGTAAGCTACTACTCGAACTCTGGAGGAGACGGGGAAATCTACAAAGGCGGTTCCTTAAATTGGAACACCGAGCATGATGCTACATCGGGAACAGCCGATGGTTCTGGCACCACTGCTTACACTTACTCCGAGCACGATGGCTCAACGTACTGGCTCGGACGCACAGCTCTTCCGTTTGATACGTCGGGACTTCCGGACGGCGCTACGATCACAAATGTCAATCTTAAAGTCTACGTCAGTGCGAAGAGCGACGGAGACAATGATGGGAGCGACTTTATCAGAGTGGTGCAGAACACCACCGCCTCTGCCACTGCTCTCGCCAATGGCGACTACGATCAAATTGGTGCTATAGACAATCCTACTGCAGGTGCGACGGATACTGATATCACGGGTGTAAGCACTGGTGGCTATCTGACTATCAATCTCAACAGCACAGGGAGAGGGTGGGTGAGCAAGACGAGTTATACCAAGCTTGGTCTCCGAGAGGGGCACGACGCGACGGATGCTGCTCCAACGAGCGGGACTGGTATCACGGGACTGCAAATAAGAACTGCAAATTACACGGGCACAGCGTCTGACCCCATCCTCGAGGTGACCTATACCGAGGGTTCGAATTCGGCACCAACAGCGCCAACATCGCTCCTCGCTGAAGGAGAGACCAATCCGACGAATATCAGCGACCCTACGCCCGAATTTTCAGCGATTTACAACGATCCTGACTCTGGCGATCTAGCAAACCGGTACCGCATTCAGGTCGCAACGTCATCGAGTTTCGTCAGTACCTACTGGGACTCTGGCACAACCACGATGGCGACGACGACTGCGGGAAACAGAAGCTCTGATCTCTCGTACGCCGGTTCAGCTCTCGCATCTTCAACCACATACTACTGGCGCATCAAGTTCTCTGACGACGATGGTGCGACCGGCGCTTGGAGCACAACAACATCAACATTCTCACTCGCCGCTTCAGGTGGTGGAGGTGGACTTGCAGAAATACTTCAAAACATCTTCTACACGTACGACAATGTCGGCAATATAACGAACATCACGGATTACTCCGATACCGGTACAGGCAAAGTTGTCCTCTTCGGCTACGACGATCTCTACCGCCTCACAAGCGCCTCGACGACTGCCGCGAGCTCCACCCCGTTCAGCCATTCCTATGCATATAGCGCGATAGGGAACATTACAAGCAAGTCTGACATCGGTTCGTACACCTATGGAGAAACAGGATACGCAAATCCACACGCGGTAACGCAAGTCGCAAACGGCCTGGCTACGACTACGTATTCGTACGATAACAACGGAAATATCACCGGAGCCGGAAACTGGACATACACTTGGGATTACCGGAATCGTCTCGCAGCTTCTGGAAATGGCTCCGCCACGACGACCTACGGCTACGACCACGAAAATCAGCGCGTGAAGAAAGCAACTGGTGGAATAACGACGGCATATCCGAATAAGTATTTCAATACGACGGGAGCGACATCGACTGCGCACATCTTCACTCCAAGCGGTGAGATGATAGCTACGGTAGAGCTAGTGAGTAGCGGCGGAGGCGGTACGCCCACGACCACATCGTTCTATGCCGGTTCTGGCGGGGATGGAGAGATATACAAAGGCGGCTCTTCGAACTGGACCATTGAACACGACGCAACGTCGGGGACTGCGGAAGGTTCGGCGACCACCGCGTATACCTATGTCGAACACGATGGCTCGACATACTGGATCGCTCGCACGGCACTCCCGTTCGACACCTCAAGCATTCCTGACAACGCTACAATCACAGCCGCTACGCTCAAGGTGTATGTTGATGCCAAAAGTGACGGGGATAACGACGGAAGCGACTTTGTACGCGTGGTACAGAATACGACCGCCTCCGCGACGGCTCTCGCGGATGGGGACTATGACCAGATTGGCTCGATTGATAATCCGACAGCGGGGGCGAGCGACACTGACATCACGGGAGTCTCAACCGGCGCCTACCTCTCAATCCCCCTCAACGCAACAGGCCTGGGGTGGATAAGCAAAACAAGCTACACGAAGCTTGGGCTTCGAGAAGGTCATGATGCGACGGATGTTGCACCGGGGAACAGCACAGGCATCACGGGACTTCAAATCAGAACTGCAGACTACACGGGAACAGCAAGCGATCCTATTCTTGAGATCACCTACGAGACCGGAGGCGGCGCGACCTCTACTGCTACCACCACGAGCTACATGCACGGTGATCATCTGGGAGGAATGAATGTTTCCTCAGATGAAAACGGACTTGTCCGGGAGGTTGTGGACTACTATCCGTATGGAACGCAGAGAGTGTCAAAAACTTTCAACGCCACTCCGGAACAGAGAAAGTTTTCGGGTCTCGAATACGATTCTGAGTCCGATCTCACATACGCCAGTGCCAGATATTATGACCAGGACATCGGGAAATTCCTATCTCAAGATCCAGTATTTATTAACCTTGGAGTCGATGAGCGAACACAGGCCGCACTTGCGAACCCCCAGCTCCAAAATGCGTACTCATACGGTGCGAATAACCCAGTCAAGAATACGGATAAGGAAGGAGAGTTTATAGACACTGCGCTCGACATTGCATTCATCGGCTACGACCTTTACAGTCTTGGGCGTGCTGCATTGACCGGGGGCGACGTGAAGACAGAAGCTGCGGCATTGGCAGCAGACGTGGCAGGAGCGTTTATACCCTTTGGGACTGGGTTTGGACTTGGAGTGAGAGCGATACGAGCGGCTGATAATGCGGCAGATGCAGCGAGGGCAGCACAGAGATTACCAGATTCTGCTTTGGTTTGTAGAGGAGGCACGTGCTCTACCAATCAATTTAAGAACGCTAAAGGCGCTACACTAGATGCTTCTGGGAAACTAGAAGGAGTATCTGTAAACAGTGGTGCCGACGCGTCACTTTTAGATTTAACAAGATCTTTACCACACAACCAGGTAGGAGTTACAACCGTGGGGGATGTAAGAAAAATTGGTGGAGATGTGTTGCCTTCTCCGAGATTAAATGGATCTAACCCGAATCCATTCCACTCTACTTTGCAGGGCGTTACTCCGCAACAAGCAGAACAGCTGTTTAAACCAACTGTTCCCAATCCGAGTAGATAGTTATTAATTAATAGATAAATTATGGAACCACTATCAGAGAAGAAAATAGAAGAAATTAAGAAAAGGTGCGACGCTGCTCGTCCCGGTCCCTGGAAGTCATATGTGGAAGGTCGTGACCACGATTCTGGCTCGAACTTTATTATGATTGGAGAAGGGGCATCACGATCAGATGACGACATCGAATTATTAGGTGCAACAGTTGAAGACCAAGATTTTGTTGCGCACGCGAGAGAAGATATACCTGCGCTTATTGCCGAAATCGAACGCCTCAAGACTGATAAGTAGGTTTGATAACCTCGACGACAATCTCCTGTCATACATCAAGGAATGACGATGTTCGCACGCCCCGTCCAGTTGGTAACTCTCCGAGCTGTTGGTAACCTGAAAAGATGCCGAAAGCCCTAGCATTGCTCCTAATAGCGCTGATACTCGCTCCAACGAGCGTAATCTTCGCCGAAACTCCAGAAGTTCCTGATCCTTTCGCTGGTTGCTCACAAAGCGCCACAACCTCAACAGAGGTCGAAAACACCCTTGAAACTCCGCAAGAACCCCACTGCGACCTCTTAGTGCTAAATGGTGGGTCGACCACAGTACTAGAGAACGAATTGACTGGGACGAACGCAGTCGTTACCACCACGAGCTACATGCACGGTGATCACTTGGGTGGCACAAACGTCACCAGCGACGAAAATGGCCTCGCAAATGAGATTGTCGATTTCTATCCATATGGAGCAGAGCGATTCCGCGATGGAGACAGCCAAGACCAGCGGCAGTTCGCTGGGACGGAGCGGGACCAAGAGTCGAATCTTGATTACATGATCAATCGCTACTATTCGAGTGATGTTGGAAAGTTTTTGAGTCAGGATCCGGTATTTTGGGAAATCGGACAAACAAGAGATGGACAAAGAGCACTGCTTGATCCGCAGCTTCAAAATTCGTATTCGTATTCTCGCGATAACCCAGTCACTTTATCAGACCCTGAAGGCAGAATTGTGCCACTTATTATCGGTGCCGGACTTCTCGCACTTACCGCATACGATGCATTCGATACAGGAAGAACAATTGCCGACCCGAATGCGAGTTTAGGAACAAAATTGGTTGCCGGAGGACTTTTCTTAACTCCCGTTGGGGAGATCAAAGCAGGAATCAAAGGATTGTCGGCAGCAGATAATATGCTCCGGAATGCAATTTCCGGAGCGCGCCGAGAAGCCCAATTCGGTAGCGACCTAGCAAAACAATTCCCCGATGCATCTATACAAAGAGAAGTGTACCTAAGGAATGCTGACGGAACAATTGCGAAAGATCCTTTCACTGGCGAGGGAAGAAGAATAGATTTCGCGGTTATCCAGAATGGTAGAGTGCAAGGTCTGCACGAGGTTACTAGCCAAACAGCAGATAAAGCTACGCAAACCTTGAAAGAGGACAGCATACGACAAGCGGGAGGGACGTTCATAAAAGACAGACAAACCGGCAATTTGATAAATGCGTCCCAGACGAAGACGCAACTGAATAGGGTTGATTAAATACCATGACTGATAAACCGTTCCAAATATTTAGATTGGCCGCACTACTCGAAGTGCCAGGAGCATTGGCTACGTTTGAATATTTGCAAGATGAAGTTTGGGAGCTAATAAAATTTCTTCGTATAAACAATCTAGCAAGCGATGATTGCTTGCCAAACACAAAAGACGAGGTAACCAGAGAATTTCGCTTAATGAGTACGGACGTGACAGAAGAAGGTCTTCGAGTTCTGAGAGGAGGTTTCCATAAGTGGATTGATAAAAACGACAACATCAATCGCACATCAATTGATATGGCACCACTTGAAAAAGCGCTTGAAAAAGTCCGAGGTAATAAGTGATGACCAACTTTTCTCATAACATCAAGACGGTACCATCACGATCTAAACCGTCCAGTTGGTAACTCTCTAAGCTGTTGGTAACCTGAAAAGATGTCGAAAGCCCTAGCATTCTTCCTAATAGCGTTGATATTCGCCCCAACAGGCGTAATCCTCGCCGAAACTCCAGAACCCTCCGGATCTGTTGTTGGTTGCAGCCAGAACGCCGCAACCTCAACAGAGAACGAAAACACTTCAGAAACCCTCCCAGAATCCAACTGTGGCATCTTGGCGCCCAACGACGGGCAACTCACAGTACTAGAGAACGAATTGACTGGGACGAACGCAGTCGCTACCACCACGAGCTACATCCACGGTGATCATTTGGGTGGAAATAACGGGAAATAACGGGGACAGGCACAGTTAATCCCTAAAAACTGTGGTACAGTATTTTAATGATTCGTGTAGCACGAGTCGATGTTGGTGATCATGTGTATCACGTCATCAATCGCGCCGTTGGTCGATTACGTATCTTCGACGATCGTAACGATTACGAACTCTTCCTCTATCTCCTCCATGAAGCAAAGGAGATGATTGGCATGCGTATTCTCGGCTATGCGCTCATGCCAAATCACTGGCATCTGCTTTTGTATCCAGCGAACGATGGAGACATGAGACACTTCATGCATTGGCTCACGAATGCTCACACGCGGAAGGTACATACACTCACAGAAACCATCGGTACAGGCCCACTCTATCAAGGTCGCTACAAATCGTTTCTCACCAAAACAGATTACCACCTCCTCACAGTGCTAAAATACATTGAGCGTAATCCTGTGCGAGCAAAGCTCTCAAGAAATGCTGAATCGTGGCAGTGGGGGAGCGCGTGGCTTCGTTTGAACGGCACAAAGAAGCAGAAGGAACTTCTTTCTGAATCTCCTGTCGACTTACCACGCAACTATCGCTCGTGGATCAACACGCCGGATTCTCCAAAAGATCTTGATTCACTACGCACCTCGCTGAATAGAGGCGCGCCGTTTGGCGACATGCGCTGGGTTGAGCAGATGGTCGATACATACAAGTTGGCATCAACAATACGAGTTCCGGGAAGACCTGTGAAAGCAATATTATGACACGAGACGACGGGAAAAACTGTGCCTGTCCCCCGCATCTCTGTCC
>C687J35504_10001233_pt1 | contig 18022 bp, 16 predicted proteins | sample RifCSPhighO2_02_FD_35504 | JGI IMG/M metagenome (IMG submission 35504) | reverse complement strand
GGATTGTCCCGGTTCGGTGGGCCACCACCAGTAGCCGCCCATATCGGCATCCTTTACCGGAGCGGGTTGGGCGTCACTGGGCCACCATTGGAACTGCTTCTGGAGCTCCTGTAACTGCTGGTCTCTCTTGTCTATCCTGTTCTGCTTGCTGATGAACCAGTCGGATGCGAAAAGGGAACCCATGCAAAAGATGAACGATACTGAAATTATGATGCGGATAAATGCCTTATTTTTCATATGGACGCCTCCCTGGTATCTTCACCGTCTAATACCTCCCTTATCTTTGCAACGAGTATATCCACTCCTTGAGCCTTGTCGTGATACGCGGAGGCTCCTAAGATGCTTTGAATCTGCTCTTCGACAGGATGGACGCTTGAAACTATTACTTTCATGTGCCGGTCGTATTCTCTGATAACTTCGTACATTACTTTACCCTCAACTTCCGGCATGTTAATATCCAGCAGGACCAGATCGAAGTTATCGCGGATCAAAAGACCGGTTGCCTCTCGTGCATTTGAGGCATGTTTTACCTCAAATCCCTCTTCCGAAAGTAACGTTGTATACAACTGGCCTATTCTCTGCTCATCATCGATAATAAGGATTCTTTTCACGCTTTATCCTCCTTTTGAGTCTGTGATGTTTTCAGCATCTATTTTCCTGTAAGATACGCTCAATTGTTTACTGCCTAAAGGATAACAAATTGCTAATGAACAGAAGATGAAAAAAAGATTAATTTATTGTAATCTTTCTTTCGGTTTAGTCGCGTGGGGATAAAGAAAAAATCAGGCGTGAAAAATAGGCAGGATGACGGTGAACGTTGCGCCCTCTCTGGGCGGACTTTTTACCTCAATGTCGCCGTTATGAAACTTCGCAATTGATTTGGCAATGCTTAGGCCTAGACCAATACTGCCGCTGCTTTCCGATTCGTATTTTTCTTTATGGAAAAACCGCTGAAATATCTTGGGCAAATCTTCTTCGCTGATTCCTGAGCCCGTATCCGATATAGAAACCTTTAATACGTCGCCTTCCAGATGGACAGTTAAATTGATTCTTCCTCCCGAAGGCGTAAATTTAACGGCGTTCTGAATAAGATTAAAAAATAGGCGGCTCAAATGCAACTTATTTCCATCTAAAGCAACGGAAACTTCGGGAATCATAGCTGTAAGGCCTATTTGTTTTTGGGTAACGAGCACCTGCGCTCGTTTTTGTATATCTGCGAAAAACGGCATAAAATCAAAAACCTCTTTCTTGATATTAGCTGGATTGTAATCGAGCTTTGTCAGAAATACCAAATCTTCGACAATGCGAATCGCCCTATTTGCCTCTTCGACATTGACGCTCAGGGCCTTTCGATAATCCTCAACTTGCCTCTCTTTGCGCAATGCAATCTCGGACTCCCCTTTAATAATTGCCAGCGGGGTCTTTAATTCATGGCCAATGCTGGAGCTGAATTCCTTAATGTATTCGAAAGACCGCTCCAGCCGTTCAAGCATCATGTTGATTGATTTGGCAAGGTATTCCATTTCCGTCTCTAAGCTCTCGGTGTCTACCCGACCACTCAGGTTTTTAAGATTTATATCACGCGTAGTTTCCGCAACATCTTCAACGGATGCAAGAATTCTTCTCGTTAACAAAAAAAACATCAAACCGACTAACACAATTATTACAACCGCAGGAACGGAAATTAGGGTCATCATACCTATGACTTTTTTCTCTAAAGAAACTTCTGATTTGTTAATGATTGATTCGTTAATAAGAATATAATCCTCGCACTTTTGATATAGAACTTCAAGAGCTTCCCACATATCTCCCAGAAGAAGATTTTTTGCCTCCTGAATGTTGCCCGATTCATAAAGCTGCCTAGCGTTAAAGCGATCGCTTTCATATCTTTTGTAAAGAAGGTTAATGTCTTCGATAATATCCTCCTCTGCCGGAGTCACGGCGGAGTCCGTTGCCTTGTTAAGCCAATCCACGAAATCAACTTTTTTTTCTTCAAGTCTTTTAAGCCAAGTGGAATCACCGCTTAAAAAATAATTTGCCACAAACCCCTTTTGGCTAAGCAAGGCCAGTTCCAATTCTTCCGCCGCCTTAAGAGACGCGACATTATTTCTCATGGTATTAAGGAATACTTTTTGCATATTACGCGTAGTTATAAACGCAAGGAATGCCGTAAAAACGCATAAAAAAGCCATTAACAAAAACCCGTTTATAACTTTTCTACGGAAAGACCTTTGCATTATTATTCCTTAAGTATGTAGCCTGTGCCGCGCAGAGAATGAATGAGTTTTTTCTTAAAACCCTGGTCGATTTTTTTGCGCAACCGGTTGATAAATACGTCTATGATATTAGTGAGGCTATCAAAATCTTCGTTCCAAACGTGCTCTGATATCTGGGTCCTCGTTACCACTTGATTAGCATGAAGCATGAGATATTCTAACAAACTATATTCCTTACCGGTCAAGGTAATCTCTTTTTTTGCCCTTACGATTTTATGAGTAAGTTGATTCAACTCAAGATCTGCGACTTTAAGGATGGGGCTTTTATCCAGGCGTTTTCTGCGTAAAAGCGCGCCTATCCTCGCCAGAAGCTCATCAAAATCAAACGGCTTACTTAAATAGTCGTCCGCGCCGGTCTTAAGTCCCAATACTTTATCCTGCACATCGTCTCGGGCGGTGAGCATAAGGATAAAAGTGTCAATTTTCTTAGCCCGTAAATCCTTGCAGATAGAAAAACCCGTGGTATCCGGAAGCATAACATCCAGAATTATCAAGTCGTAAGGATTCGTTTCCGCTAAAAAGAGCGCCTTTTCTCCGTTCGGGGCAACGTCAACCACATAGCGCTCTTCCTCAAGACCGCGCTTGATAAAGCTCGCCATATTTTTTTCGTCTTCTACTAACAATATGCGCATCGTGATTTTGTGGATATCCTGGTTTTGAGTATATGATAAAACAAAAATGCCGCCGCCTTGCATTCCCATGCAAGATGGCGGCCCGACCATCTAATTAATCCTCCGGAAACACTCCCTTATTTCCAGACCACTTATAAACCTTCATTTTGTTGTATTATACTACACTAAATTAATATCTCAAAAGGTTATCCGCGCTAAGGAGGGCGGTGATATTCCGCAGGGGAATGGCGTCTCTGTTCATAGCTCTTGTGAAATTCAAGAGGCGTTCCCGCTCACCAGTGACAGAAATATGACAAGGCAGAAAGACTCTCTGTATACAACTTATCGGTTGACCTGCGCCCCTTAAACTGTACCAATGTTTAGGCTATAATTATGCTAATTTGAGGGTTCCCCTAAAACTCTTTGATAAATAAAGACAAGGAAAAAGCTCTGATCGGCTGAATCAACCAGAGCTTTAGGCCTCTCTCATCTTGGAATAAGAGAGAAATTCATGGCGGGCCCGAAGGGATTTGAACCCTCGATCTTCAGATCGACAATCTGACGTGCTAGACCAGACTACACCACGGGCCCGCTAAAACTATGGTAGGCGGCTTTGTTTACGCCTAATCTACTCCTCGCCTAAACGCTCGAAAATTTCTGCGAAATTTTCATCGCAGGCTTCGGAGTGAATTCACTACAACCTAAAATACTGAAGAATTCTATGGTGGGCGCTAGAGGACTTGAACCTCTGACCTGATGAATGTAAATCATCCGCTCTAACCAGCTGAGCCAAGCGCCCTTAAAATTACGTAGAGCGAGTGTATAAATTACCACAAAAATCAGGGGGTGTCAATCCCGCACCTTTATCAAAGGTGCGGGACAAGTCCCTTTTCTTTATCAAAGGTGGGACGTCGGCGCTACGCGCCCCCCAATGGCGTCCTGTATGATTCCGCCATCTGTATCCGCTTGCCGATGGGCGGGTGGTCGTAGAGGAATATCTCGGCGAGGCGGCTTGGTTCCCTATCGGCGAGGTTCTGGTCGCCGAGTTTCGCCATCATGGAGATAAAGGCGTCGGGATTCCGGGTTATCTCGAGGGCGAAGCGGTCTGCCTCCCTCTCAAATACCCTGCTCAGGCCGTTCTGGACCGGCATCATAAAGAGCGCGAAGAAGAAGAATATAAGCGAGAGGAGCGGAAACCCGGCCAGGTCCGATATCCCGCGTAAATTCAAAAGCCCGGCAAGGCCGGTAAATACCAGATGCGCTATGTAAAACCCGAGAAAAGTCGCGGCGGCGCCGAATACGAGCAATTTCATTATATGCCCCTTCTTGTGATGGCCGAGCTCATGGGCGAGGACCGCCTCTATCTCGTCGTGGGTGTATTCCTTCAGCATCGTGTCGCCCAGGAGCACCCTCCTCGTCTTCCCGAGGCCGGCGAGCGCGGCGTTCGCCTTGACCGTCTTCCTGCTTAAGTCCATTTCGAAGACGCCGTTTATTTTTGAGCCGCATTTTTCAGCGAGGGCGAACAGGCGCGAACGCAGGTCCTCGTCGCCAAGCGGTTTCACCTTGAAAAAGAGCGGTAAGATCACGACCGGCGCTACCCTGCTTAAGACTATCGTGAATAATATCCAGAATATCGCGGTCCATATCCACCACGTCGCGGTAAAGCGCCGCAGGAAGAAATATACAACCTCTATAAGGATGAAGAATATCGTCCCGCCGACGAGGAGTTTCTTGAAATAGTCGATGAGCCATCCCGAAAAGGTCTGCGTCGAGAGCGAGAATTTCCGCTCCAGGGAGTAACCCTGGTACATATCGAGGGTGAACGTGACCGCCGCGTAGACCGCGCCGAATATCAGGTAATAGGCCGCGGTTTGTGCCCACGGGTTGCGGGAGACGCCCTCGGTGAACTTCCTTATCCAGACGGACGGGCCCTGTGTCGCCATTATATAAAGGAAGAGGAGCGTCAGGACCAGCTCTGCGCCGAAGAGTATATTCTTTATCCGCGAGTATTTTTTGGCTTCGCCTGCCCCGCCCTGCATCAGCCGTTCTATCATTTCATCTGTTGCAGGTATATCTTGCGGATCTCGTTAAAGATATCGACGTATTCCTTCGTCTGGTAATCGCGGTACGTCCACTCCCACGGAAGGAATGACTTTTCCATATAGCGGAGCGTTATCTCCGCGAAGACGCCNCTTTTCANATATACCCTNTGCGCGTTGTCCTTTGTGGTAGCGAGGATGAGTTTCGCGTCGGTGACGTAGCCCGGGTCGATGTTTATCCTGCGCGACGGCTTGCCGCGCTCCCTGCTCATGCCCAGCTCAAGCTTGTTCGTGTAATGCTTTATCTTCGGGAGCAGTTCGGGATTTATGAGCTTCCTGAACGATACGAACTGCCTCTTTAAGTTCTGGCCCATCTCGGGCGCGTAATAATCCGTATACGCGAAATCGAGTAACGCCGTCCTGAAATCGATCGGCCCGAATCTCCACGCGAGCGTCTTCTCCACTTTCATTATCAGGTCCGGGTCGTTCGATATCATCCCGATAATAAGTTTTACGGGTTTATGCTGTTTTGCGACTCCCATTTAATCCTCCTGTTAAGATTGTCCCTTACACGCTTTTACGCAGATCCCGCAGATCGAGTGGCCTATGCCCGGTTTGTTGGCAAAGGTTTTCAACAAATCGCGGCAGGCCTTCAAATCCAAATCCTTCGAATCCTCCTTTATCGCCTTGGCCGGGCAGGCCGTTACGCATTCGACGCACGCGCCGCAGTCGATCTCGACCGGCCTGTCGGCCAGAAGCGGCATATCGGTCAGTACCGTCGCGTATCTTACCGCCGCGCCGAATTTCGGGCTTACCAGAAGTCCGGAACGGCCGATGAACCCGTGCCCCGCCAGGCGACCCACACTTTTGTGCGATAATGTCCCGCGCTGCAGGCTCCAGTCCTCGACAAAGCTCGCCGGGACCGGGAGCGCGGAATATCCGCTATCCTGGATAAGATTGGAGATCTTGAGGGCTATCTCATCCAGGAGAGAGTTGACCCTCTTGTAGTGGAAGGCGTAGATCTTGGTCGGCCCGTCTACGATAGTCTCGATGACTTTGCCTGAGAGCCGCACCCCTATCGAGATACCGCGGTCGAGGCCCTTGAGGACGGACCTCGGCTCGATAAAAAATTCATCTTTTATCAAGGAGACGTCCGCGACGCCGAAGAGCGCGGCGCCTTCGGCCCCGGCGATCGCTTTTAACCGTTCGTAATTACCTGAAGAGCCTTTTTCCCGCATCGGATAATATTTCCAGGTCCTTATAATCGGTCATATCGTAATGGAGCGGCGTTATCGAGATATGGCCGTCGCGGACGGCGACCGCGTCGACGAGTTCGTCTCCGGAGACCGCCGCCTTATAACTGCATAGCCAGTAATAGACGCGCCTGTTCGGGTCCTCGCGCCTGTCGTAATCTTCCTTATAGAATGTCGACATCCCCTGCCGCGTTATCCTGACGCCCTTTATCTTCGACTTCGGCAGCGCAGGGACGTTCACGTTAAGGAGCGTATTTACAGGCAGCTTCTTGTCGAGCATCATCTTCGCGAGCTTGTGCGAAAAATCCACCGCCGCCTGAAAATTCTCCCATTTGAATGAGTTGAGAGATACGGCGAATGACGGGACGCCGAGTATCGCCCCTTCTGTCGCGCCTGAGACCGTGCCGGAATAGAGGACGTTCACTCCGAGGTTCGGCCCGCGGTTGACGCCCGAGATGATAAGATCGGGTTTTTTATTTTTCATTATCGACATGAGCGCTATCTTCACGCAGTCGGCAGGCGTGCCGGAGATCGCATGCCCGAAGAATTTACCATCGCGGCGCACCTCGTTCACGCGAAGCGGTACCGAGAGCGTTATCGCGTGCCCCTGTGCCGAGCGTTCGGCATCCGGCGCCACGACCGTCACCTCGCCGAGAGATCTTATCTTTTTATGGAGGGCCAAAATACCCGGCGAATATATCCCGTCGTCGTTTGTAAGCAGTATGCGTTTCATCTGTCATCCCCGCGCAAACCAGCGGCCTTGCCGCTAGGCAGGCGGGGATCCATGGTTATTAGCTCGTAATCCAGGCTTCCGAGGCCTAGCCCGGCGCCGTATTTAAGTTGCACTTCCCAGTTTATGTGCGGCCATTGTTTCTTGAAAGCGTCGGACTTATTGGCTTCATTTACAATGTCCGCCGAGGCCTTATCTATCGCGATGGGATCGGTCGAAGCGAATATCCCGACGTCAGGAGCGATGGCCGGGTCATCTTTAGCGAGGCAATCGCACTCTTTCGTTATCTTCATCGCGTAATTTAAAAATATGGCCTTCCCCTCTTTATCCTTCATCACCCCGAGAGCGAATTCAGCCATCTTCTCCTGCAGGTTGTCGCTCGTCTCGCTCCACGAGATCTTTATCGCGTCGCTCCTGCACGCGACGAGGCAGTCGGCGCAGCCGATGCATTTATTTTCGTCGATATATGCTTTCTTACCCTTCGCTCCGCTCAGGACCCTGTTTTTCAGCTCGATCGCGCCGGACGGGCAATGGATGATGCAGATTCCGCATCCCGTGCATTCCTTCTCGAGGACGCCCGGTTTTATCGCTGAATGCTGCAGGAGTTTCCCGGAACGCGTCGCGAAACCCATCCCGATGTTCTTAACCGCCGAGGCGAATCCGGTCACCATATGCCCGGTGACGTGCGAGAGCGCTACCATCGCGTCCGCGTCCGCGCAGGCCTTGGCGATCTTTACCGATTTAAAATGCTTCTTATTTATCTTTACCTCGAAATCCTCGCCCGACCTCAGCCCGTCCGCGATGACGACCGGAGCGCCGCAGATCTCTGGCGTAAAACCGTGCTCATAGGCGATGTTCGTATGGTCGACGGCGTTCGCCCTCATCCCTTTGTACAGGGTATTGCTGTCTGTAAAAAACGGCTTGCCCTTGAGCGCGGTCACTTCGTCTGCGACGAATCTCGCGTGGCGCGCGTCGACATGGCCGGTATTGCCCGCCTCGCCGAAGCTTAACTTCAGGGCGACGAGCTCGTCTTTTTTTATTATCCTCTTGAGGCCCGCGTTCTCGAGCAGCCAGCGTGTCTTTTCGCGGACCAACTTTAGGTCCTCGCCTCTTTTCGCTTTTACGAAATAAACTTTCGCTTTCATTTAAGTTCCACTATTTTCGCTTCCATTTTATCCAGATCGATTATCGCGACGGTCGACTTCCCTGTCGTCCAGCCGCCGGTCTCGCCGGGATTTACCAGCAGCGCATTCCCCACCTTCTTTATGTCGGGTTTGTGCGTATGGCCGTAAATAAGAAGATGCATCTCCTGCCTGTCTATCTTGCCCTGGATGTCCTGCACGTCCTCGAGCTCGTGGGTGATTAACATCCTCGTATTGGAAAGGTCATACCTGTAAGGATGGTCGACTATCAAACCGTTCGATTTTATCGCGAGGGCTTTCTTGTCGCCGTCGTTATTGCCGTAGACGCCGAGCCATTTGCATTTTAATTTATCAAACGGCGTAAGCGCGAACGGCGCGCAGTAATCGCCGGCGTGGACGACAAGGCCGCAGCCCTCCGCATTAAAGACCTCGACCGCTTTTCCGACCATAGGCACATTGTCGTGCGAATCCGCCATCACCCCTAATTTCATATCACTCCTCCTGATTAGATTAGAACGGTAACCCTAATCCGAATTCAACCCTGGGCCTGCGTTTCTCTTTGTTGGTATTAAGCGGGTACCCGCAATCGAGGCGCAGGACTGTCCACTTTGTCCTGACGCGCACGCCGGCGCCGACGGAATTCTGAAGCTCGACCGGGATGCGCACCCTGTTCAAATGCTCCCAGTTGCCTCCAACGTCATAGAATACCGCGCCGTTGAACCATTTATATATCGGGAACCTCGTCTCGATATTCCCCAGCAACATGACCGTCCCCCAGAGGGGCAGGTTGTCCCCATCCTTCGGCCCGATAGAATTGGTCTTATATCCGCGTACGGTATCGCTGCCGCCCAGCATAAATCTCTCGAAGAACGGGATATCCCTGGCTTCACCGTATTCGCCCATCCATCCGCCCTTCCCCCTCAATGCAATTGTTATCTTAGGAAAAGGCGTAGTGAAATACCACCTGCCCTCGCCTGCCGCCTTTATGAAATTATAATGGCCGCCCAGGTATTTTGAGGCGGTTCCGAGAGACGCGTGGTAATACGAGCCGTCTATCGGATAAAGCTCGTCGTCAAAAGTATTCCTCTCCCAGTGAAATGAGAGGGCCGATACCCCGGTCCTGCCGGAATGGTTCTTAAATTCCTCGGGCGACCTATTCCCGACTTTATCGACCGTTACGGACTCGTATGAATATTTTATGAACCCGTGCGTGTGCTCGGTCAGCCGGCTTCCAAATATAGCGCTGCCCCCTACGCCGCGCATGCGATAACGCCCGTCCTTGGCTTCGCGCCAGGACGCTTCGCCGCCGCCCAGGTATCCGGAACCAAAAAGATTCTCCCCCACCGCTCCGACCTTTACCCTCTTATATCCGCCGTTAAAGCCGAAATCCACGAGTAAATTCGTTTTGCCGCCTATTAGGCCTTTCCTGTTCACCGAAAAACTTGACACCGGCGACTCGGGATAATAAGGCAAGTCTATCGACTTCGCCTTTTCCCTGTCTACGAGTTCGCCGTAAAAATACTGGAACGTCTTGATCTTCACGTAACCCATGGTAAAAAGCGAAGTATAGTGCCCTGACGGTATCCATATTATCTTCGGCCGCCCTAACGCTTGCCACAATTGTTCGGTGCTCTTGCGCGGGATCGCGGTATCGAAAAAAGCGTTTATCATGAGGATGGGCTTGGTTTTGGCCTGATCCGCGAAAGTCAACGGGTCTATTATCCGCAACTTCTTCTCGAGTTCCTCGGCCGAACCTATGCCCTCTTCTATCAGGCATTTTTTGTATGACCTCATCGTAAAGCTGTCCCATATTATCCTGCCCATATCTCCGCCGCCGAGCAATATGGCCATCGTGCAAGGCCTTCCGTCCACTCCGGCCACTACGGGCGCCATTATCCCGCCAAGGCTTATGCCCATTATCCCTATCTTATCTTTTTCCACTTTAGGCTGGCTTTCGAGCCAGTCTATCCCGCGCCGCGCCTCGATCACTATCTGGCGGAAAAGCTGCACTATCCCGTCCGTGCCGCACCGCTTCGCATTTTCTTCAAGCCAGGTACGGCTGAATTTGTAATCCTTCTGGTAAGCGGTCTGGACAAGGAGCACGGCGATCCCGTTCGAGGCGAGGTCGCGGCAGAAGTCGCCCTCGATCTGCGGGACCCATCCGGCGATCTGGCTCAGGAATATTACGGCGGGAAATTTCTCCTTTCCGGCCGGCTCATAAAAATCCAGGTAAACGGTGTTGTTCGGGTAATCGGTCTGCAAAGCCGAGGGATAACTGAAGGAATAATGCTCGTATTCCTTCGTCTTCTCTCTTTGCTCGAGTTTATAGAAAGGGATGCCCTTGGGATAATCGTAAAATTTAGCCGGGTCTACCTGCTCCTCGGCGAAAGCCGTGACGAAAACGGGGGCGACGCACACAAACAGCGTCAAAAGAAAAAACGCGCCGGCCCTTCTCATTTCCTCTTCAGCCATTTACTGCCGTTTACGGCTTCCCACTTCGATCCTTCTTTCTTCTCGGGAGGACTCTCGCCCACGACCGGCGTTACCAGGGTCGCGGTCATCTCGTAGCCGCTGCCTTTCTTTACCTTCGTAAGCACGATCAGTTTCTTTCCCCAATATTCACGCAGGGGCATCACTATCCTGCCGTTAACCATAAGCTGATCGACCGCCTGCTTGGGAGCGAAATCGATCGGATTGGTTATCACGATGACATCATAGGGCGCGAATTCCGGCCATCCGCTCCCGATATTGCCTGTCTTTACTTTTATATTCTTGTAGCCGAGAGCCTTCAATCTCTGTTCGGATTGCAAAGCAAGCTCTTCTGACGGTTCCACGCAGTAGACCTCCTTGGAGAGTTCCGCCAGGACGGCCGCCTGGTAACCCGATTCTATGCCCAACTCCAATACCTTCTCTGCGCCCTTCAATCTGGAAAGTTGCGCGACCAGCGAGACGAAATACGCGGGCGGAACAGCCTCGTTCCCGCCTACCGGAAGCGAGATATCCTCATAAGCGTACTCCCTCATGCTCTCGGGGACGAATTTATGCCGCTCTATCCTGCCGACGACGCCGAGGATCTTGCTATCCTTGATGCCGCGCGCGGCGATCTGGGAATCGACCATGATCTGCCGTTCGCGGACATAATCTATCTCTTCCTCCGCGTAAGTTGAGACATAGACGGCAGACGATGCCAGTAAAATCGAAAGGAAAAAAGTAGCTAATCTTAAATTAATCATGCTCTTTCAGATAAGCCGCGTATGCCCTGGCCTTCGCTATCCTTTCGGAATTGAGCGGGTGGCTTCTCAAATATACAAGTCCTTTATCCAGGGGACGCTCTTTCTCTTCTCTCTGAAGCTCTTCTAAAAAAGTGACCGAGCCGTTCGGATCAAATCCCGCGTAATAAGCGTATCTCACCCCGAGCCTATCCGCCTCAAATTCGTCTTCCCTCGAATATCCCAGCATTATCAGATTCAAAGCCACACCCGCGCCCTGCCTTACCTCGTCTCTGGTCTTCACGTTAGCGAAGACGAGGCTCGCGATAACTGAAGTCGCCATATTCGCCTGCATCGCCTGGACCGAGTGCCTGGCCGCGATATGGCCTACCTCGTGCGCGATAACGCCGGCGAGCTCGTCATCGTTCGCTTTTTTGATGAGGCCGCTGTTTACGTAGACATATCCTCCCGGCGTGGAGAGCGCATTCGTTTCATTATTCTCCAAGACCTTAAAATGATATGTCAAGTCCTGCCTGTCGCTGACCTTTGCTATCTTAAATCCTATCCTGTTTACCCGTTCGACCATCGCCTCATCATGCGACAGCCTGTAATTCTTTTCTATCTCTCCGGAGACCTGCTCGCCGATAGAGGTCTCCTCGGCAGTCCCTATTATTATATATTCTTTCCTTCCGGTGGCGGGATTTATTACAGTGGCGCATCCGGACAGGAAAACCGACGATAAAAGAAATAACATAATCAGCCTTCTCGACATCTTCTTTACTTTACTTTCATGTAACCGGCGAGCGGGTCGACCGGTTCGTTGTCTATCCACAACTCGAAGTGCAGATGCGGCAGTATGCACGGGTTCCGCGCGTTACCGGTCCTCCCGACTTCCCCTATTATATCGCCTATCTTCACCTTCTCGCCGCGCGGATCTACGAACATCTTAGAGAGATGGCCGTAGATCGTCTTCGTCCCGTCTATATGCTTGATAACAATAAAATTACCCATCCCGCGGTTGGTCTTCGCGACAGCCAACCCGGATTTCGCGGCCCGGACCGGTTTGCCTATCGGCGCCTGAAGGTCTACCCCGAGATGTATCCTGCCGCCGTTGCGCTTCGCCCCGAATCCTCCTTCGCCCCAGCCGTCGCTTCTTATCTTGGTCTCGGCGGTATCGACCGGGCATATGAATTTAGGTTCCATTACATGGAATGCCAGTATTTGAACCGGCCTACAAAGCAACGCCGCAATGCCTGTGACCGCCGCTACGATCACGATCATAAATATTTTCTTACGCATCATCTCCCCGTCCTTTTTGCGATCCAACCAAGGATGTAATCGATTATCTCCTGCCTCGTTGTCTCCCTCAGTAATTCATGGTAGAGGCCCTCGTACAACTTTATCTCTTTGTCCCCGGAAGAGATCTTTTGGAATAATTCCTTCGTACCCGCGGGGTCTATCACTTTATCCCCTGTGCCGTGAAGTAATAAGACCGGGACGTTTATGGCCGCGGCGTTGCCCAGGACGTACGCGGCGGATCTCTTCGCCTCGGTAAACATCCTGAAAGAGATCACCCTCTGCGAATATCTATCGTCCTTCGTCTCGTTTATCATCTCCGTATCGTGCGAGAGGTATTCGAAGGGTATCCTGTTAGGCGTAGTAAGGCTCGGACATAATAAGGCCAAGATCTCTACTATCCCCCCCTCTATCCCGCTGGGAGAATTCATGAAACGCAGCGCCGGGGCAGAGACGATCGTGCCCTTTATCCCGCCGCCGTATTTTATCGAAAACAGCAGCGAAGTCAGTCCGCCCATGCTGTGCCCCACAATAAAAACTTCATCGCACAGGGATTCTATCTTCGCTATCTCCACAAATTGCCGCAGGTCTTCCACTAAATCTCCGAAACTATCGGCGTGGCACTTGGGGCCGTCCGAACGGCCGTGGCCCCGTTGGTCATACGCGAAAAAGGCCATCCCTTTTTCATAGGCGCTCTCGCCGAAATAACCGTATTTTGCCGCGTGCTCTCCCAGCCCGTGGACCAATACTACGGCGGCCTTCGGCCTTTCGGGCAGAAATGCCCTATAGATTATATCCTGCGCGTCCTTGTTCTTAAACGAGCCCTCTGTCTTCAATTCCCGCCCTGAGATTGGTACATGCTGTCGAAGATATCCTTGTATTTCTCCGCTACGACTCTCCGCTTGACCTTAAGCGTCGGCGTGATCTCGCCTCCCTCTATCGTCAGTTTGCTTTCCAACAGGGTGAACTTCTTTATCTTCTCGTAATTGGGAGAATCTTTCTGTCTATCTTCCATCCTGTTCGCGATAAACTCCTGGACGCGCGGATGCCTGACCAGCTCCTCAACCTTTATGTAAGGTATCCCCTGCCTCAACGCGAGGCCTTTTAGAGCGTCAAAATTCGGCACTATAAGGGCTGTCAGGTACGGCCTCTTGTCCCCGTGCAATACTACTTCACTGATATAGGAGTCGGCCCTGATCAGGCTCTCGATATTCTGCGGCGCGATATTTTTTCCGCCCGCGGTTATTATTATATCCTTCTTGCGGTCGGTTATGCGGAGGAATCCTTCCTCATCGAGATATCCGATATCGCCGGTATGGAACCACCCCTCGCCGTCAAATACTTCCTTCGTCGCCGCTTCTTTCCTGAAATAACCCTTCATTACGCCGGGCCCGGAGACAAGGATCTCTCCGTCCGGCGCTATCCTGACCTCAGTGTTACGGATAGGCCTGCCGACAGAGCCGAACTTAAACGCCTTAAGGGTATTGACGGTGACGACTGGCGACGTCTCCGTAAGGCCATATCCTTCGAATATGAGTATCCCGACCGAATAGAAGAATTCCCCGAGTTCTTTTGAAAGCGGGGCGCCGCCGGATATGAAAAATTTTATCCTTCCGCCGACGCCGGCCTTTATCTTCGAGAAGACAAACGCCCTCACGAATTTGTATTTGCACCAGAGGACCGGACCGGGGTCCAATTTGTTCAATTTAGCCTCGGCGTACCTCTTGGCTATCGCCATGGATTTTTCGAATACCTTTTTCGTGCGCTCAGGGCTGCGGGAGACAGAATCCATTATGTTCGCGTACATCTTCTCGTAAAAACGCGGCGGGGCGCAGGCGTAGGTCGGCCTTACCTCTTTAAGGTTCCGCGCTACGGATTCGTTATTCTCGGCGTAGGCGACGGCGCCNCCGATAAACAACGTGAAATAATAACTGGCCATCCTCTCGAAGACGTGAGAGAGCGGCAGGAATGAAAGACAGACGTCCTCTTCGCCAAAAGGAAGAAGGTCGAGGGAGGACCTGCAATTCGAAAGGAAATTTTCGTGCGTCAGGCAGACGCCCTTTGCCGGCCCTGTCGTACCTGATGTGTAGATTATAGAAGCGAGGTCATTTTTGCCGACGGCGTCGAGCCGTGATTCGAATTCCATCCTCACTTCCGCGGCCCTATCGGCTCCGGCTTTAAGGACGGATCCGAATGTGATCACGTCGGCATGGATCATCTGCGCCGGCGGGTCCATGACTATTATCTTCCTGAGGGCCGGAAGCCTTGATCTTATCGAAAGGATTTTATTCAGCTGCTCCGTGGTCGAGACTATCACCATTACGGAATCGGAGTCGGAAAGGATATGCTCCATCTGGTGTGGGACATCTGTAGGATAGAGGGGCACGTCAACGCATCCGAGGGAAAGCGCCGCGAGGTCGGAATAAGCCCACTCGGGCCGGTTCTCAGAAAGAAGGCTCACCTTCTCTCCGGATTTCAGACCCAGCGCGATCAGCCCAAAGGCGAGGTCTTTTACTTTGCCTTCGAACTCCGACCAGCTTATATCGCGGTATCTGCCGCCGTACTTCGATTTGAGGGCACACTTGCCGCCGTACTTGTTCGCCCTCGCAAAAAACATAAAAGGAATAGTGTCTTCGCGCATCAAATATCTCTTTTAGAACATCACTTTGCGCGCGCGATTCATCCCGATAGCGAGCTTGAGGAGGTCCACCCTCTTAAGGCCCTTCTTTATTACCGCCATCCTCGATCTGCCCTTCGGCGTCTCGGATACGGTGAAGAAGTCCTCGGCCAGCTCTATTAAAAGCTCCGGATATTCTTTGAAAAATTCGGGATGCTTCAACGCGAAATCTGAAATACCCTTGTAACGCTTTAAATCCTTAAAAACGAAAGAGCCTTCGAGCCGCCTGCGGTACCCCGCGAGGCCCTTCTCGGAGAAATCGTTCTTCCTTTTCGCTTCCAGTATCGTCTCGGCCGCGTATAGGCCCGAGGCCATCGCCAGGTTAGAGCCCTCGTGGAACATTGGGTTCATGTTGACGAAACCCGCGGCGTCGCCTGTGGTGATAAGCCCGTCCATCGTGAGTTTCGGAAGATGGTCGTATCCGAACTCCGGTATCATATGGGCAGAATATTCCAGCAATTTCCCGCCCTTTATGAGGCGCCTTATCGACGGATGTTCCTTGAAATTCTCAATAAGGTCGTTAGGGGTCAGTTTGTTATATTTGAGGTCCTTGGTCGAGACGCCGATGCCGAGAGAGATCGTATCCTTGTTGGTGTAGATAAATGCCGAGCCCACCATGCCCTTTACAGATCCTCCGAAATATTCCAGAGAAGCCCCCTCTTCGCCCTCGAGACCAAATCTCTCCTCGATAACCTCTTTGGGCAGCCCGATGACTTCCTTGCAGCAGGTGACCATATGCTCGGGAATCTGCTTTTCCCTTAAGCCTAATCTCCCGACAAGAAGCGAACTGACTCCTTCCGCGACAACGATCATGTCGGCAAACAGGTCTCCATCCTCGAGGCGCGTCTTAACGCCAACGGCCTTGCCGTTCTCCATTATGATCTTATCGACGACCGCTTGATTGAGCAGCATCACGCCCGCTTCCTCCGCTTTCTTCGCGTACCACGCGTCAAATTTTCCGCGCAAGACAGAAAAGGTATTATTGAACGGCGGCTTGTTGAAATCCTCAAACCTCATCCCCATCTGCAGCTCCGAATCGGCCGATAGGATAGAGAACATTTTTTTGNNTATCCTTCTTTCTACCGGCGCCTCTTCCCAGAAATTCGGTATGACTTTATTCAGTATCGTTGAATATAATATTCCGCCCATGACGTTCTTTGAGCCGGGCGTCTCTCCGCGCTCGAGCAATACGACGCTTAAGCCCGCCTTCGCGAGCGTGTAGGCGCACGTCGTCCCGGCCGGGCCCGCGCCCACTACAACGCAATCAAATCTCTCGCCGCCTGCCATCAGTTATTCTCCTTGTCAAAATGACTATTCTTCCATTAAAGCCTTTATTTGCGGAAGCATCTTTTCCGTTTCCTGCTCTCCACGCCTTATCAGCTCCTCTACCTTATATAATTCAAACCATGCCGCGTTCGGAAGGACCGGATGTATGACGCAATCCGCGTCCCGGGATGAGGCCTCGGCCAAAACATACTGCATGGCCAGGGAAGTGTTCATCATGACGTCGAATACATTTGGCGCGAACGTCCGGCGGACCCAACTTTTGAACTTATAGACGAGGCGCGAGAATGCGGTGCGCTGCGCCAGCCTTATCTCTTCCTTCTTGCGCTTCTCCTCGAACTCCTTGAAGCCCCTCATCATCTCTTCCTGGCTCGGCAGGCAATTTACGGCTATGATCTTCTTCGCGCCGTTTTTCGCCAGGACGTCTATCGGGACTGGATCGAGAGTCCCGCCGTCGATCAGGAAATCGTCCCCGTATCTTTTCGGTTTTATAAACATGGGTATGGAGCTGGACGCGCAAAGGGCATCGACAAGACCGCCCTGGTCTATGACTACGTTCTCCCGTGAACGAAGCGTGCATGCGACTACCTTAAGGGGTATACGCGTATCATGGAATGTTTTACTACCGAGGTGCTGGTGAAAAAATCTTCTGATATTATTTCCGTTCATGAAACCCTGCAGCGGCATAAGCGAAAAATCCGCGAGCGAGAAGAGCAGGTCCTTTCTTTTGAATTTGAGCGCTATCTTTTCGAGTTCCGCAATTTCTATGCCCGACGTCCAGAAGGCGGCGATGACCGCGCCTATCGATGTCCCGGAAACAAAATCTATCGGTATCTTCTCCCTCTCTAACACTTTCAATACGCCTATATGCACCAACCCCAGCGCCGCGCCGGAACCGAGCGCTAGCCCAACCAGAATTCCCCCTATCTCCCTGGCGATCCTCCTCACCGACCTCGAGTAAAGACTCTCCGGGACCACTAATACGGGCGGCAACCCTGCCGATATCATACCTGCCAAAAATCCCAGGTCGGGCAAAGCGGCATAGGCCTTATGGCCCAATAATTTGACTTCTTCCTCGAAGGTATCAGTCTGTACGAACTCGTTTATTATAGCTTTGACTGCGTTTTCCGGATCCCGCAGCTCCTTTTTAAGTTCGCTCATAAACTTTCCGGTGGCCTTCAGGTTGTGCTCGTTGCAATCCGTGACGACATGTATCAGGTCGCACTGGGCGAGGATCGNATATTCCGATTTGTCTATCTCCGCCGGCATATCNACAACGATATAATTAAATTCCGAGGCCAGCAAACTNAAAAAGGAGATGACGTTCGNCGGTTCGATCTTGGTGTGCTCAGCGCAGCCCATGCCGAGAAGATGTATGCCGCCGGCTTCGTATTTCGCGATAAGGGGCTTGACATCCTCATAATTTATGCTGTGGCGCTCCAGGTCGACGCATTTAAGCTCATCCATCCTCAGCATCGAGGCGCACTCGTTGCCGGAATGGCTCA
>C687J35504_10001227_pt1 | contig 18051 bp, 16 predicted proteins | sample RifCSPhighO2_02_FD_35504 | JGI IMG/M metagenome (IMG submission 35504) | reverse complement strand
ATGACCGTCTGGAGCCTGATCACTGATGCCAGCCTGCTGGTCCAGGCGGTGATGCTGACCCTGCTGCTGGCCTCGCTGCTGAGCTGGTACCTGATCATCCAGCGCAGCACGGTATTGCGCCGTAACGAGCGGCTGATGAAAGAATTCCAACTGCGTTTTCGCAGCGGCCACGATCTGGCTCAGCTGTACCGCGAAGGCAGCGACGGGTTGGATGAGGATGCCGGCTTGCAGCGCATCTTCCAGGCTGGTTACCACGAGTTTGTCCAGCTCAAGCGTGAGCCGGGGATTGCTGGTGAACTGGTGATCGACGGTGTCGAACGCTCGCTGCTGGTGGCCATCAGCGAGCAGGAAGAACGCCTGGAGAAGGGCCTGCCGTTTCTCGCCACGGTCGGTTCGGTCAGCCCCTATATCGGCCTGTTCGGCACCGTGTGGGGGATCATGAATTCCTTTATCGGCCTGTCCCAGGTGCAGCAGGCGACGCTTTCCACGGTCGCCCCGGGTATCGCCGAAGCGCTGATTGCCACGGCCATCGGCTTGTTTGCNGCGATTCCTGCAGTGATCGCCTACAACCGCTTCAGCGCCCGTGTGGCCACCCTGACCACGCGCTACTACGGCTTTGGCAACGAATTGCAGGCGCGTCTGCACCGCAAGCTGCACGCCACCAGCAGCCACGTCAGCGCCGCCGCCTGAGGAGCCCGCCATGCGCAAGCCAATCAATAAACACGCGCCCAAGGCCGAGATGAATGTGGTGCCTTACATCGACGTGATGCTGGTGCTGCTGGTGATCTTTATGGTCACCGCGCCGATGCTCACCCAGGGTGTCAAGGTCGAGCTGCCAAAGGTCGCCAGTGAAGCGCTGCCCACCGATACCCAGCAGCAGATCCTAACGCTCTCGGTGCAGGCGGACGGTGGCTATTACTGGAACCTGGGCAGCGAACTGAACACCGAACAGCAGACCGACCGTACCGTGGGCCTGGAGGAAATGACCGCTCAGGTCACACAGATCATCGCCGAGCGCGGCGATACCCAGGTGTATATCCGCGCCGACCAGGCTGCCGACTACGCCACCGTGGTCGCCGGTATCGCCGCCTTGCAGAAGGGCGGGGTGAATAACCTCGGCCTGATCACCGAGGCCCCGCAGTGAGCAGCGCGCTGATGAACAATCCCGCTTCTGTTGTCTGGCCCAGATTGCCAATCTCGCGTCTGCGTAATGCCCAGGCTGCGCTACTGACCCTGGCCCTGCATGCATTGGTGCTGGCGTTGTTGCTGGCCAACTGGCCGGTGGAAAAACCACCTGCGCCGAGCATCAACACCATCAGCATGCAACTGCTCAGCTTGCCGCCCCCTGCGCCGGTGGTGGAAGTCCCGCCGCCGGAAGTGCGTGCGCCGGTGGAGCCGCAGGTCGTCCCGCGTATCGCCCAGCAGAAGTTGGAGCAGGCGGCCTTGGCGCACAAGCGTGTGGAGCAGAAGAGGCTTGAGCAGGAGCGTCAGCACAAGCTTCAGGAGCAGGCTCGCCTCGAACAGCAGCAACGTGAACAGGCGCAACAACGCCAAGCCGCCGACCAGCTGGCAGTGCAGCAACGTCAGCAGGATGCAGCTGCCGAGCAGGTGCGGCAGGCCGAAGCCGCTGCGGCGGCCAGCCGTCAGTACCTGCCGATTGCTAAGCAGGCACCGGCTTACCCACAGCGGGCGCTGGACAAGGGCATCGAGGGCGAGTGCACCGTCAGCTACACGGTCAACGCCCAGGGCCGGGTCGAACAGCCTGAGGTGGTTGGCGCCTGCCACCCCATGTTTATCCGCCCCTCATTGGCCGCTGCACAGAGCTTTCGCTACCAGCCGCGGGTGGTCGATGGCCGCGCCGTCGCCGTGCCCAATGTGAAAAACACCTTTACCTACCGTATCGAATAAACCCATGCCCACGGTCCAGGCTGCTCTGTATCGAGCGGTGTGGGCCGGTGCGCGCCAACTTTTTGCGAGAGCCGTGATGAACCAGGATCACCAACAGTTTCACGCCAGCCTTGAAGTCCACGACGACCAGTCGATCAACCCCAGTGGCAACCCGTCTCTGGCGCATGTGGTCGACACGCGTCGGCGCAATGTGCTCAAGGGCGGTCTTACCCTTGCTGCGCTCGGCTTCTTCGCCGGCGGCATCAGTGCCTGCCGCAGTGCCGGGGCCAGCCCGCTGCTGGGCTTCAAGGGCGTGCCGGTGCAGATCGACCCGCAATTCGACCGCGTGCTGGTCGCCGAAAGCTATAGCGCCACGCCGTTCTTCTCTTGGGGCGACCCAGTCGAGGCCGGCGCGCCGCAGTGGAACCCGGATGCCAGCGACGATTGGCAGGCGCAGTTGAAACAAGCCGGCGACAACCACGACGGCATGAATTTTTTCGCCTTTGAAGGCGAAACAGACCGTGGCCTGCTGGTGATGAACCACGAGTACGTCAACCCGCCGCTGCACCCAGGCAACCTGATCGATCAGAGCAAGCCTCGGCCGCTAAACGAAGTGCGCAAGGAGCAGGCCGCCCATGGCGTTTCGGTGATCGAAGTGAAAAAGGCCGCCGACGGCCAGTGGCAGCGGGTTATGGATTCGCCCTACAACCGCCGCATCAGCGCCCTGACCGCCATGCGCATCGCCGGCCCGCTGGCCGGGCATGAACTGATGCAAACCGTCGCCGACCCAACAGGCCTTGAAGTGCTCGGCACGATCAACAACTGCGCCACGGGCATCACGCCCTGGGGCACCTTCCTCACCTGCGAGGAAAACTGGCACAACTACTTCATCAACCGTGATCAGGCCGACTACGCCAGCCGCGTGTCACACAAACGCTATGGTCTGGCCAAAGAAGGCACCAGTAAGAACTACGCCTGGGAGACCGCCGATCCGCGCTTCAATGCCAGCCCGGATCCAACGCAAGCCCACGGCGGTTACGTCAACGAGCCGCATCGCTTTGGCTGGGTGGTGGAAATTGACCCTTTCGACCCACAGGCGCAGCCGGTCAAACGCACCGCTTTCGGTCGTTTCAGCCGCGAATGTGCGGCCCTGAGCCTGGGCGATGACGGCCGTATGGCGTTCTACTCTGGCGACGATGCCAAGGGCGAGTACGTCTACAAATTCGTCCCTAGCGGGCGTTTTGATGTAGCCAACCCCAAGGCCAGCCGCACCTTGCTGGATGAAGGCACTCTTTATGTCGCGCGTTTCGATGTTGATGGCTCCGGTCAGTGGCTGGCGCTGGTGCATGGGCAAAACGGCCTGACCAGCGCCAGCGGGTTTGCCAGCCAGGCCGAAGTGCTGCTTAACGCTCGCGCTGCGGCGGACCTGGTCGGCGCAACGCCGATGGATCGGCCCGAGTGGGCGGCCGTGCATCCTGCCAGCCGTGAGGTGTATGTGGCCCTGACCAATAACGATGGTCGCGGCGACAAACAAGCCACCGACAAAGCCAACCCGCGCCCGCAGAATCTGCATGGGCAAATTCTGCGTTTCAAGGAGCAGGGCGCCGACCCTAGCGCTGAAACCTTCACCTGGGAGCTGTTCCTGCTGGCGGGCGAGCAGAAAGGCGCTAAGGATGCCAACGGCAGCATGGTACCAGCCAACCTCACCGGCACAATCAATGGCGACATCTTTTCCTCCCCCGATGGGCTGGCCTTCGACAGCCACGGCCGCTTGTGGATTCAGACCGACTACGGCGACGATGAAGCCGCGATGCAGAGCATGGGTTGCAACCAACTGCTGTGTGCTGATCCAAGTACCCGCGAGGTCAGACGTTTTCTGGTCGGCCCGCGCGGCTGCGAAATCACCGGCCTGGCCTGGAGTCCGGATGGCAGGGCGATGTGGGCAAATGTGCAGCATCCCGGTATCAGCTACCCGGCAAGCGACGGCCAAACCCGGCCGCGTTCGACCACGGTGCTGATTACCAAAAATGATGGCGGGGTGATTGGCAGCTAAGCTGCGACCGCAAGTTCCTACGCGACGTTCTCGAGCGGCCTTCCTATTACCTGTCCCTGGCTGTCAGGCAGTTAATAGGGACCGCAAGAAGCGGTGGGTTTCTGTCCGTAAAGAAAGGCCGTTTACGGTAAAGCGCACTTCAGCACATTCCGTAGTAACAGAGAAGCAAGTGAAGCTCACCTAAAGCCTAAGCTCGATTACGAGCTTTACCCCACTGCACAGTTAGAGGCTGTCATGGAGACGCGTGAAGCTTTGCTTTTCGCGCGATCATCTAAAAATACCTCGCCAATTAGCTTATCTAATCTTCTGACTGGCCCGGCATTATGACCAGCAGTGGCGCATATTCTGCGTGACTAACTGGGGCGAATCCGGAGGCATCTTGTGAGGCCAGAAAGCCAGCAAGTTCCTCCTGGTCTTCGAGTAAAGTCTTGCGAATACGCGCCTTGTACTCTGGACAGAGTCTTCCACTGAACACATACGGGTCGTAATAGATATTGTTAGAGCGCCACAACACGTCAAATGTGTCTCGGTCGATACGACCTGTATTGAGGTAGGCGTCAGCGTGCTCGCTGGCTACAAATGCAGAATCAACTCGGCCTTCTAGCAGTGCGTCCAACGATTTATCGTGTGAGCCGGTGTAGACCAATGAGCCGAAGAATTGTCTTAAAGGCATACCCACCAAGTCAGAAAACTCGGCATTGGGAACTACGCTACCGGAGGTACTAGCCGGATCGCTCAGGGCTCCGCGCTTGCCGCGCAACTCACTCAAATCGAAGTCAGAATTTCGGCGAACAAGTAGCAGCGACTGATAGTGGTGGCCCGCCGGAGTAAAGTAGCCTTTGTTAATGGTCAGGCTGGCGAAGGGCTCTATTCTCGGGTCACGTTGATGGGCCAATAGATAAGCCGCCGGGCCAAGCGCAGCGATATCTACACCTCCGGAGACGATGGCATCAATAACGCTCTCATAGGAAGATGCCGGCACGAGTTCCACAGGCATGCTTAATTCATCACCTAATCGGTCAAGCAACGGCTGATGATCTTTCATCAACACCGCCATGCTCTTCTTTGGGATCACTGCAATACGCAGGCTCTGTTGAAAACATTTAGCCTGTAGGTTGCTAGCCAGCATCATGGTTAGCAACACTCCGGCAAAGAGTTTCATTGCTCGCATGTGATGTTCATCGAGTTGACGAAAGGGGGGTATTCGCTCAGCTGTGCTGCGGTCAATGGCCGACTGAAGTGATAGCCCTGGGCAATATCACAGCCGGCCAGACGTAGGCATACCACCTGCTCAAGTGTTTCTACGCCCTCAGCTACTACCTCAAGCCCCAGGCGCTTGGTCAATATGATTGTGGATGAGACAATAGGGCTGTCGTCGTGACTGTTCGACAGCTTGGCAATTACTGTGCGATCGATTTTCAGTCGGTTGAGTGGCAGTGACTGCAGATGAGAGAACCCAGCGTAGCCTTGGCCAAAATCGTCGAGGCTTATGCTTAGACCGGCAACACGTAGCCTGCGCAGGTGTTCGATGGCCTGCCTATCGAGCCCTAGCACCGCAGTTTCGGTGATCTCAAGCTCCAGACGCTGTGGGGGCAAATTATGACGTCGCAATTCTTCCAGCACGCGCTCGCTAAAGTCTGTTTGCCGTAGTTGCAGTGGCGATACATTTACCGCAATCCAAGCGGAAATGCCTTGCGACTGCCAGCGAGCTAGCTCATCACAAGCCAGGCGTAGTACTTCCCAGCCAAGGGCGATGATGAACCCACTGCGCTCGGCCAAAGAGATGAATCGATCAGGATAAAGCAGGCCGAAATCCGGATGCTGCCAACGTAATAGTGCCTCGTAGCCTACTACTCGCATTGATTCGAGATGGATTTGCGGCTGGTAGTGGAGAACGAACTGACGTTCTTTGATGGCCGAGCTAAAGGCCTGCTCTAAGGTGAATTCCTCAATGTCTAGATTATTTAGTGCAGGGTCGAAGAAGCGGTACTGGCCGCGTCCTGCCTGTTTTGATGAGTACATTGCAGCATCTGCGCAGCGAACTAACTCGTCCACCTCCTGGCCATCGCGTGGGCAAATGCTTATACCAACGCTGGGGCTGGTGTTCAGCTCGTGATCGTCCAGCGAATAGGTTGCCGAAAGCTTCTGCACTAGTTCGCGGACCCATGTGTCTATTTGCTCCTCGCTGCGGTCACCTGCCAATACCACGACGAACTCATCACCACCGAAGCGCGCCGCTTCGTCGCCCGATGCCAGCGCGCGGCTGATTCGCCCGGCTACGGCCTGCAGTAAGAGGTCGCCGATCTTGTGACCGAGAGAGTCGTTGATCGATTTGAAGCGATCCATGTCAATGAACAGGATGGCCGTTAGACGGCGCCGTATGCGCTGGTCCGCCAATACCTGCGCAGCTACTTCCATGAACTGCCGACGGTTATGCAGGCCACTTAGGTGATCGGTTGCAGCTGCATGGCTGCTTTGTTTGTGCGATTCCTCCAAATGCATGATGAGCTTTTGGTTAATCTGCTGAGATTTCTCTAGTTCGTAGAAAGCATCTCGGCACTTACCTAGTACCCGCCAGATCCAAAACAGGCCGGCCAAAAGCATCATGGTCATGCTCAGGTTGAGCCACAGCTGCTGGCTATAAGCGAGCCGCGAGGACGCTAGAATCTCCTTCTCGCTCTGGCTCACCGTGACGCTGAATCCACGCTGAACAACTCGCCGGTAAAGACTTTGGTATCTGTCGCCACCTATGAACTGGCTATGTCTTCCTGCCAGTTCGTTGCTGTCAGGTAGATTTGGGTGTAACCCCCCACCGCCGAGTACCATACCACTGCCGCTAATCCGAAGGCGCTCCTGGCCGGAGCCATCAAGTAGGCGCACTAGGCCGGTGCTCCCCAAGTCGACGTGCTGGAACAGTCCTACCAGATAACCAATATCGAGTTGTACGAGCAGGATACCGTCCAACAAACCCGTCATGGGGTCAGCCAATGGCAGCAGGAACGGCAAGCGCCAATCGGGTTGAGCAGACTCCGCATCTATCGGCGCCAGGTGAGGCAGGATCGGTTTGAAGCCGTAACGCCCGATATGCTGGCTTATTTGTTCCACCCACGGCTTCGGCAGTTGCTGTGGTTCACTACTGTGGCTGGAGTAGCGCTGCTGGCCATTTGGCCCGTAGAGGGTTATGCGTTTTATCACCGGATCATCAGCAAGCATTTGCACCAAGCTCCAGTGCCCTTGCCTTTGTCCTCGCTGGTCAACCTGTGCAACCCGGCCGATTGCCTGAGCTCGATCTACCAACTGGCTTAGGTTTTCCGAAGCGATAGTTGCAAGGTTGAGATGCTCAACAGCCTTGGCCGCGAGCGCCTCTTGCTGGGACGTGGTTCTATGCTGGAAGTACAGCCCCCAGAGAAGCACTAGAGTCACAGTGCACAGAGACAAAACAAGAAATTGCAGAAAGCTTAAAGAGGGAGAGAGGAACCAGCGAACCACTGCGATACACTCCAGCTTACAAGTGCGGCAGATTGCCATCACTACGTGAAGCTATCATGACCGATGAATCACGATCATTCGATGCGCACGTTTCTAAACGATCGTGCGAAGCCGATGGCACCATCAGCATGAGTGAGGGGCATGCGGAGAGATAAATGCGACGCGTGATATTCAACCAGAAAGGGGGCGTGGGCAAATCCAGCATTGTCTGCAACCTGGCCGCTATCAGTGCAGCTGAAGGGTTTCGCACCTTGCTGGTCGACTTGGATGCTCAGGCCAATGCCACACAGTACCTAACAGGCCTTACGGGCGATGCGGTGCCGAGTGGTATTGCCGACTTCTTCAAACAGACACTTTCATCTGGGCCTGCGCATAAAAAGCCGCGGGCCCATATCCACGAGACCCCTTTCACCAACCTGCATCTGATTGCGGCATCTGCGGAGCTGCGCGAACTCCAATCCAAGCTAGAGGCGCGTTACAAGGTTCAGAAGCTCGGTAAGCTGCTTAGCAAGCTTGAAGATGGCTATGACCGGGTCTACTTGGACACTCCGGCAGGTCTGAATTTTTATAGCCTTTCCGCTCTAATCGCGGCAGATCGCTGCTTGATTCCATTTGACTGTGACAGTTTTTCCCGCCAGTCCCTGTATAAAGTTTTGGTCGAGATTGAGGAGGTGCAAGCGGATCACAACGAAAATCTGACGCTCGAAGGTATCGTGGTCAACCAATTCCATGTCAGCGCATCTTTGCCCAAGCAACTGACTGATGAACTGGCTGCAGAGGGACTACCGCTACTACCTGCTTTTCTGATGAGTTCGGTGAAAATGCGCGAGTCGCATCAAGCCTGTAAGCCATTGATAAACCTAGACCCGACTCATAAGTTGACGCAACAGTTCCAGACTCTATTCCAATTGCTAGAGGGATGAGTAGCGTGGCCACAACGAAGGGTTTAAGGGACGGCGTGCAGCTAACTGATACTGGGCCCGTATTTCCTTAGAACTGTTTAGTGTGCAACATGCCAGCCTCATCTCTGAGGGGAACAGCGTAACGCTGAACGATCATCGCCAGCGTCCCATCTTTACGCAGACGGCTAATCGCCGTATTCAAGGGTTCTAACAACTCGGCACGCGAGCGATGCAATCGTATCCGCAGCTCTGACCGACTAATCACAGGTCCCAGCTCCATTGAAGCAGACAACGCTGGAATATCAGGGTGGCTCGCAAAGAGAGATGCCAGTTCAAGCCGATCAATAATGCCGGCATCTACACGTCTGCGAGCCACAACCTTTAACTGCGCAATACTGTTAGGGCTGTCGCTGCGCGTGAAGTATTGGCTACCTGCATAGCCATAGCCGCGCACAGTAGAAATGGTTCGGCCTCTCAGATCCTGCAGTCTAGTAAACGGAAAAGCTTTCCCCGGTGGAAAAATCAGCACCTCCTCAGTGCTGAGTACTGGCTCACTCCATAGAGACACTTCCACCTGGTCTGCAGCGCTCCGCCAGGCTTTACTCACACAGCACTCAAGCTGAACCATTGCTTCTCTGAAATGCTTTTGCGCCCGCAAGGGGGGCTGAGGTGTTTCTGCCTCAAGCGCCACGTCCATTTGCTGATCAAGTGCCAGCATGACGTCACTGAAAATACCGCTTACATGACCGTCGCGGACAATCCAATAAGGTTCCCAACTTTCATTGGTCACGGCATATCTGACGGTATCGGCGTACACCACGATTGGTTGTAACAAAAATGTCAGCAAAATCCTGCAGGCCCACACTTTCAACTTCCGTCTCCCAATACATCATCAGGTCAAACCTTATATTGCTCAGCCTCAAGCCTTTCCGCCGCAGATCCAGTAACTGGCCGGCAGTGGGCCACAAAATGACTCTGACGACGAGGCGCGCGAAGATGCCGCGGTCCGCGATGATATTCGTACTTATGTTGCGGGTTTTGCAGCGGCGAATATTTTTGATGGCATGCGCTGACGCTCAGCGGCGCTTGTGTGGTTCCTCTCAAGCCAGCTCGTCTCCCGCCGATTAAAAGACATTGCCCAACGCATGTTCATCTATAACTACTGCAAGGTATCTAGCGCTGGCCTCTAAGCGCGATAGCGCGTACACAAATGGCAGATGTAATGATGTATCGCAGTACCTGATCTTGCTGGTGGAACTAGGAGCGGTTCGTGAGCAGTTCTGGTAGTCCCTCTTAAGAATCTTTTCCACGCAGGAGTAATGGCATGGCTTTCGTTCCCAATAGGCTTTCGCAGCGTTTAACCCTGGGTTGCATCGTCCTTCTGATTCTTACCGCACTGGCGGTTTTTGCCGTGATGGCCCTGCGCGGGCAGCCACGCGTGGTGGCTGCCAGTGGCGAGCTGATCGAGCAGACCGGCAGCGCCATCGTGCGTCAACTGGCGCTGCAGTTGGCGCGTATTGAAGGTGTAACAGCCAGCCTGGCACACCTGGCTGAGGTGCTGCCGCGTGAAGAGCCGCTGTACCTAAATAGCCTGCCCAATATGATCGATAGCCAAGGCGATAAAGCGATTGCCGGCGGCGGTGTGTGGCCAGAGCCAAATGCCTTCAGCGAGGGTACGGCGCGCCGCAGCTTCTTCTGGGCGCGTGGTGCGGATGGCCGTTTGAGCTATTCCGACGATTACAACGCCGCCGATGGTCCTGGCTACCACAACGACGCCTGGTATACCGGTGCGCGCAGCAGTAAGCCCGGCCAGTGCCTCTGGTCGGAGGCCTATCAGGATGCAGTCACCGGTGTACCGATGGTCACCTGCAGTGTGCCTTACCAGCTTGAAGGACGCTTTGCTGGCGTCGCAACTCTGGATCTGCTGCTGGACGACCTGGCGCGCTTTCTGACCGAACAAGGCAAGGTGACTGATGGCTATGCCTTTGCCCTTGATCAATCGGGCAACGTGCTGCATTTCCCGAATATGACCGGTGCTAAGGGCGGCGCGATGGTCAAGTTTGCCGATCTGGCGCAGCAGCACAGCTGGCTCAAGCCTGTGCAGGAGGCTTTGAACAGCAGCAGTTCGGGGGCGATTCGCAACCTGGATCTGGAGAACGACGAGCAGCTTAAGCAGGCCAGCCGCGTCAGTCTCTTCGTGATGCCTGACACCGGTTGGGTCATTGGCCTGGCGACCCCGCAGAAGCGAGTGACTGGTTTGGCACGTGCGCTGACCTGGGAGATTCTGTTGTTTCTGCTGCCGTTACTGGCAGTTTTGCTGGCGCTGGCTTGGTTGGCCGGACGCAAGTTGATCGGCCAGCTGGAAGAAACCACTGCGCAGATCGACTCCCTAGGCCGTGGCTCGGCTAACCATGATGTGGAATTGAGTGTAGAGCGTGAGGATGAAATCGGCGCGCTGCGTCATGCGGTCAATCGCTATGCCGGGCAGTTGCGCACCATGCTCCAGCGCATCGCCGAGGAGGCCGATCATCTGCAGGCCGAAGCAGCGCAGCTGGGCGGCTTGAGCAGTACCCTGGCAGGTCGTGCTGAACAGCAGCGGCAGGAAAACACCCAATTAGCAGCGGCGATTACCGAGATGTCGTCGAGTGCTCAGGAAGTGGCGCAGAACACCAACGACTGCGCCAATACTGCGCAGAGTTCACTGCTGGTGGTGCAGCAGGGGCAGCAAAAGGTAGCGTCCAATAGCTCAGCCATTAAGGCGCTGGCGGCGGAAATGGCTGATGCGGCCTCGGTGATCAGTCGGTTAGAGAAAGACAGTCAGCAGGTCGGCGCAGTGCTTGATGTGATCAAGGCCATTTCCGAACAGACCAACCTACTCGCACTGAACGCCGCAATTGAGGCTGCGCGTGCCGGTGAACAGGGCAGGGGGTTCGCTGTGGTAGCCGATGAAGTGCGTACCCTAGCAGGTAAAACCCAGTCCTCTGCTAATGAGATCGGTACCATGATCAGCGCATTGCAGCAGGCTTCACGCCAAGCGGTGCAGGCCATGCAGGCCGGTGAGGCACGTACCGAACATGCGGTGGTTGAGGCCGAAGGTGCTGCGTCGGCGTTGTCCAGCACTGTGCAGAGTTTCGATGATATTTCCCAGCGTGCTCAGCAGATCGCTGTGGCGGCGCAGCAGCAGAGCCATGTCACTCAGGAGATCAACGAACTGGCGGTGCGTATCCACAGCATCAGTGAAGAGAACGCCCGTGACGCTCAGGCGCTCGACCAGGTCAGCAGCGCCATGCAAGCGTTGTCATCGCGGTTGACTGGGTTGAGCAGAGGCTAGCTGTTAAACGCGGGGTTTCGGCGCTAGCTTTTAAGGCTGGTGAATCTCCGAACCGAAGGTTGTGTGGCGCTGGATGTCGAGCGCCCTAAATCCTTCATTGTGTTTTTATCAGCGCCGAAAGCTTGCCAAACGTTAGCTCCGCATCAGCCAAATAACGCTCTGATTCCTGCTGCCACTCAGGAACCAGTCCCTGCAAATCGACGTCCTCATTTGCGCGTAGACACCACTGATATCGGTCATGCCAATCGCCCAACGCGGATTGTGCTGCTCGCAAAAGCTCAAAGCTATCGGGCGTAACAGGGGAGAGCTTCGGGTAGGCTTCAGAGCCATACCGGAGACGCTTGGTTAACAGCCTCAACTCGTGTGGGTCGTGGGTCTTAGTATGAAGGGCCACGCTCAGTTTATTGATCTGTTTTCTAAGCTGCCGGCTGATCTTCAATTCGATGTTGGCAAAGTCGCCATCCCGCTCCGCTGAGCGGAAGTCGCCGGGCCAAAGGTCAAGGCTCATGAATAAGCGATCCAGTTCAGGCGAACCGAGAATTTCCAGGTAGAGGTCGCGCAGAGAGGCGCGACGTATGGCGGCAGCTTCGATAGCGCCGCGGCGCTCTAACTCGGTGGCCAACACTTCCAGGTCACGAACAGGGGTGGTCAGTTGTCCGACCGTAGCGGCTGCATTACGAGTTAGTAAAACTGACTCATGCGCCCTAAGGGGATGAAGCAAGCTGCGAAGCCGGCGGACAGCGATTCGCAGATCGTGGAGTGATTCTGGATCAGTGCCCGCCTCTAGGCGTGCTTCGCAAGCGTAGAGGTTTACCTGTAGGCCAAGCACACGGGAAAGAATTTGATCAACGATGTGCATAGACCACCTCCTGTAGACCACTCTGCAATCCGAGCTGAGTGATCATTACAGAAAGTTGGCTACCTTGCGATCAGCAGCCGTGTGGGTTTTGTAAACAGACGCAACAACGCCAAAGCTTTACTGCTCGCGTATCAAGCGCGTTTGTGATTTCCGAGGGCAATGTCGTCTCGAAGGACGCGTAGGTCTAGTGCATCCTGATTCAGGCTGTGTATGACTCTCAGCATTTGCTGCCGTAAAACCTCATCACCGGTACGTTCTGCTGCGCGCATCAGAGCAAGGGCTGCGTCTTCGTTGTGCTCGGCGATGGTGTCGAGCGTCTTACGTACGGTGCGAATCAAAATGGTGCCCTCTTTGTGGAGAGTGGCAAGGTATTCGGCAGATGTGTCTGTGACGTTGCAGTGATCGCAGATTAGACGAACGGCTAAGCTCCATGCGCAGCTGTCATCTGTGTGCAATACTCGACTGCAAAGATATGACTGCGATCTGATGCAAATTAGGTGCTGCTCATACCTTTGTGACAAGGCCAACTGAATGGTTGGTCTTTTTTTTGCTTGAAATTTGACGTTCGTTTCTACTCGATGAAGGAGTTGTCATGGATATCTCGATTCAAAAGGTAATGAATCAGGGCACGGAGCAATGGTCGGTATGCGCAGGCAACATAACCCTTTACTTCCGAGATCAACAGTCTGCGCTCGAGTTCTCTGGTCGGCTCAAAGAGCGCGTAGAGGCTCCTCATTATTTACCGCTGGGCGAGAGTCAGGGATGTGGGCAAACGATGCATTTAGAATGCACAAGCTAGTTGTCCAAGCTAATTAGCTTCTAACTCAGCCTAGGCCGGGCATGTGTACCGGAGCGGGGGGAGCCCAGTGGTTGGGCGGGCACCATTACGCTAGTTTTCGAGGGCGTAGGTTCCTATAGTCGTTTGTATGATTCCCTCGTCGCGTAGTCCTTCGATTGATCTACGCAGGCTTTCTACCAAGCCTGGGTCACAGATTTTGGAGCAGGCAAGGTACTCAGATGTTGTCGCAAGTACAGGGCTCATCTGTAGTTTTTTGCTGTTATTGTCCCAAAGGTAGAGTCCCTCTGGCACGCCGGTAAACCAAGCGTCAACGCGTCCAAGTTGGAGCATGCGTGCAGGATTTTCGCCAAGTTTCAGTTTGACGATCTGCTGGTTAGAAAACCCCCTAGCCTTAAGTATTTCTATTTGCGCAGTACCCATGCCCACGGCAATCCGTTGGTAGCGCTGCTGCGCTTCGGTAAAGCTTGTGACTGGTGCGTCAAGGCTGAAAAATGCATGCTCAAGCGACATTATTGGTGCGACCCAGGTATACAGATCCTCACGCTCTGGGGTGCGCGAAAGAGGAATAATGAGCCGGTTGTTACCACGCATCACCTGCAGTTGAGCGCGTAGCCAAGGGGTTACGTGGATGTGGCTGAGATACCCTGCCCGGGCAATAGCTGCCAGTGTCACATCGCCGACCATCCCGTAGCCGCCCTTGAAGCTGACAAACGTTAGCGGTGGCGCTTCTGGCATATATAGCTCCAGCAGTTCCTGAGCTTTAGCGCTTAGGCTCAACGAAGCCAGAAATACAGCGAGATAGACCCAGCGCACCATAGGGAAGCGACTCCTAAAACTGGCTCTGATTATAGGTGTAAGAAGTCGAAGCGACTTTGTTTTCCTGGGGGCGGCTCAGCATTGCCCTGAAAACCGATTATATAAAATTTTTGGCGCTGACTATTTGGCATTAACTGTCAGTGCTTGCCATTTCGAGACATGTGGCGCGCTCAAAATATCGACGATGAGAATCGTTACTATTTTTCTGAAGGTCTCTGATCCAACATCGCGAGAGCAGGTTTAAGTGACTCTGTTTGCACATAAGAACGCCTAGATTCACGATGAAAACTCGGCCGGCCGGTAGTCGGCCGTCTACTTGGATACGCGCTTTACAGGCACTGATTTCTGAGGCGTTAGTAGGCCGCTTTTGGCCGGTTGTAGTCTGTCGTAACGAGCGCATTCAGCCCCAAAGCGGTCCTTATCCTTATTCATGCCGGCTCTTGATTAGGCTGTGTCAAAAGACTGCATGGGATAACCTTGCTCCACATTTCAACTGAAGCTGTGAATTGAACGATGGGTTTTGAACAACTAGCTGAGTTACGCGACCGTCTGCGGGCCGAAAAAGTGCAGGTGAAGCCTGAGAGTACGAGGCCGCCTAAGCGGAAACCTTCTCCGCAAACAAAGCCTCAAGAGAGAGATCCTGCTGTAGAAGCGATCTGGCTATTGCAGAAGCAATTCCCATTGGCCTTTCCGGTCAGTCCCGCCCCCAAAGTTCCGCTAAAGGAAGGCATTCTCAAAGATGCTGAGCAACACCTGGAGCTGCTCGGCGTCACCAGCGAACAACTCAAACTGGGCATCGCTACCTGGTGCCGAGGAAGTCGATACTGGGCAAGCATGACGGAGAATGCGCCGCGCTTGGACTTAAGCGGCCAGGCAGTTGGCATTGTGACGGCGGCTCAGGCTCTGCATGCGAAACATCAGGCTACGCGGCAGCGCGGACAAGCGCGGCGGAATCAGACAAAGCCGAAAGCGCTTATAGGGGACAAGGCTGTCGAGACCGTTGTGGAAGAGGTCGTGGATTAAGGGATCACTCGCGCTTTGCGCCGATCCGCTTGGGTATCGCTCGTGGCTTGGTGGGGGCCTCTGGGCGCTAAGCATAATCCGAGCCCTTACTCTCCTTATATAGAGTTGCAAGGGGAGGTCACGACATGAGTGAGCGTGCCGGGCGGGCGAGGAGGGCGCAGAGGTCCAAAATGCCTCAGGGACTTTTGCGGGAAAACGTTGAGAACCGTTGGGTTGCGTGGGGCATCGGTTGCAGCGAGCGCCCTAGATGATGCTTAAGTAGTCAGTCGTTTACCGCTAGTCTGCCTGCATGGGGTGCTAGGGGTCGAGTGTTCGAATCACTCCGTCCCGACCATATATTTACAAAAAAGCCTAATCATCTAATGCTGATTAGGCTTTTTTGTGGGCGGTTATTTTCCAATGTGTAAGTTTGGCCCGACATTTACCTTTTCTAAAATGCTTATCGCTGACACAGCCATCGGGTTGACCTTCGTTTTATATGGAGGTTGCAGCGTGAAACATCGGCTTAACGATCAGTCAGTGGCGACTTGCACCACAGGATGCACGTCATCTACGTGTTGAGGTCGATAGTGGCCTATTTATACGATGTTTTGGCGACCGGCAAAGTCTCCGAGGTTGAATGTTCAAAGGCGAGTCTGGCTTGAACAGGTGTGATAACAGTGATTTAAGCCTGAGATCTCATGGCTTCTAGTGGTCGTGGCATGAGAGATCGTGTGGTGGGCTCTACTGAGATTAAAAATCTATTGTGCTTTAACCTTAAACAGGTCCTGCCACCTAGTCGTGTAAGCCGGTGATAGCAGCTCCCGACGCATGCTCCACTCTGTGTGTTTGGTGATTCGTGCAGGCTTCAATGTCCCGCGTCCCCATCGTCCGTTGATGGCGTCCAGTGTTTTCATCAGGTGCTCGGTTCTCATGGTTTGTTCTGGTGTAAATAGGTCTTTTGTGTATTCGTCACGTTGGCACAGATCCAGCAGCAGTACCTGAGCTTTGGCATAGCTAAACCCATTACGATAAAGCCGGCTTATTCCCTCACGCGCTGCTGAAATGATCAGGCGTGTGTCGTCGGTCGGGTAGGGCAGCTGGCAAATCAGACCATTGGCATATTTAGCCTCTGCAGGGTTGAACATACCGGTACGCAGGCTGATGCGAATCTGCCGACACAGTGAGCCTTGTTGACGCAGTTTTTCAGCCGCTCGGGTGGCGTATGCAGTAACGGCTTCCTGAATCGGTTCGATGGTTTTCAGGCGTTTGCCGAACGAGCGACTGCAGCAGATCGCCAGTTTGGCTGGCTCAGTTTCTTCGAGTGCTAAGCAGGCAGTACCGCGCAGTTCGCGTGCGGTTTTCTCGATCACCACATTGAAGCGCTTCCGCAGTTCTCGAGCATCATGTCTAGCCAAATCCCAGGCGGTTTTGATGCCCAGTGCGTTTAGATGAGTTTGCATGTGTGCGCCGATTCCCCAGACTTCTCCTACGGGCACGATATTAAGTAGCTTGTCGCGCCGGATCGGATCGCGTAGGTCGACGACTCCGCCGGTCTGTTTTTGCCAGCGTTTGGCGGCATGGTTGGCCAGTTTCGCCAGGGTTTTGGTTTCAGCGATACCGATACCGACAGGGATGCCCGTTTTCTGTCTGATTTCGTTTTGGAGTGCTCTGGATAGATGCTCTAGTGGCTCCGTGATCCCGGAAAGGTCGGCAAAGGCCTCATCAATGCTGTAAACCTCAACGGCTGGCAGGCGCGCTTCTATGATGCTCATCACTCGCTCGCTCATGTCGCCATAGAGTGCGTAGTTGCTGCTGAAAGTCACAATGCCATGACGGTCGAGTTCGCCACGGATTTCATGGAATAGCGCCCCCATTTTTACGAAAGGTTTAGCGTCTGCAGAGCGAGCAATTACGCAGCCATCGTTGTTGCTTAGTACCACGATAGGTGTGTGCTGTAGGTCAGGCCGGAACACTCGCTCGCAGCTTGCGTAGAAGCTGTTGCAGTCGATTAGTGCGAACACTGGCTCAGGCATGGTGGCGGTGGTTCCTCAGGCTGTGACTCACAACCCCCCAAATCATCAGTTCGTCATCGTCAAGTACGTAGCGAGGTGCGTAATCAGGGTGCTCGGATTGCAGCACATACGACTTATGGTGCCGGCCCAAACGTTTGACGAATACATCACCATTTAGACAGGCCACAACGATGTCGCCCGGCTTTGCTTCCAGTGCGCGACTGACGATCAGGTAATCGCCATCGAAGATTCCTGCGCCATTCATGCTTTCGCCGCTTACCAGCGCGACATAAGTGTGCGGTGTATTGATGTCGAGAAGCTCGTCCAGAGACAGTTTGTGTTCCATGTGATCCAGGGCAGGACTAGGAAAGCCGGCGGGAATGTGCGCCTCAAAAAATGGAAGGTGAGTGCAATTGGTGTGTAGTTCGCTAAGGATCTGAGCGTTGCTCATAGGGGAATCGCCTTTACTGGTTTTATATACAGTATCCGGTGGTTTTTAGATTCGACAAGGGGTGTTCGTCGGCGTGCACCTCAGGCTGCTTGAGTGTTATGGCAAAATTTTGTGCATCGCACCTGTGTGCTTGATGATTGGGGGGAGGCTTCTGGTCCTGATGCTGATGATCTGGTCAGGCTGTTTGCATGCAGCACTGCTATTGATCGGTTAGTGCCGCTTTCTTTGGGGGGGCGTCGCTTCTTTTATATATGGATGCAGTGCATCCCTACCTGGGTTTAAAGAAGGGGGGCGTTTCTGTAGGCGGCGCGCTAGTGGTTTGTGTGGCTACAGCCAGTGAGTTCGCGGGTGTTGAAACAAAAGCGCAATAATCGATTGACCTTCGTTTGCCAGTCCCTATAATGCGCACCTCTTCAGGCGTAAGCAGCTCCTCAAACTTCTTATAAA